>Ga0210025_1000291_pt1 | contig 70200 bp, 66 predicted proteins | sample CryGeyme20150102_FD_183989 | JGI IMG/M metagenome (GOLD analysis project Ga0210025, IMG submission 183989) | Groundwater microbial communities from Crystal Geyser aquifers in Utah, USA - Crystal Geyser metaG 2015-0102 (SPAdes) (version 2) | ecosystem: Environmental > Aquatic > Deep subsurface >... | reverse complement strand
GAACCTTTATCGAGACACGATCACTCGACGATCTTGGACACGACGCCGGAGCCGACGGTGCGGCCGCCTTCGCGGATGGCGAAGCGCAGGCCGTCTTCCATCGCGATCGGGGCGATCAGTTCCACGGCGAATTTCAGGTTGTCACCCGGCATCACCATCTCCGTGCCCTCGGGCAGCGTCACCGTGCCGGTCACGTCCGTCGTGCGGAAGTAGAACTGCGGCCGGTAGTTCGCGAAGAACGGCGTGTGGCGGCCGCCCTCGTCCTTGGTCAGGATGTAGACCTCGGCCTCGAACTTGGTGTGCGGGTTCACCGATTTCGGCTTGCACAGGACTTGCCCGCGCTCCACGCCCTCACGGTCGATACCGCGCAGCAGCGCACCGATGTTGTCGCCCGCTTCGCCGCGATCGAGCAGCTTGCGGAACATCTCGACGCCGGTGCAGGTCGTCTTCTTGGTGTCCCGGATGCCGACGATCTCGATCTCGTCGCCGACATTGATCACGCCCCGCTCGATACGGCCGGTCACAACCGTGCCGCGGCCGGAAATCGAGAACACGTCCTCGATCGGCATCAGGAACGGCTGGTCGATGGCGCGCTCGGGCTGCGGGATGTACGCGTCAACAGCCGCCATCAGTTCGCGGATCTTGTTTTCGCCGATCTCCGGGTCACGCCCCTCCATCGCCGCCAACGCCGAGCCGGCAATGATCGGGATATCGTCACCCGGGTAATCGTATTCGGTCAGAAGCTCGCGCACTTCCATTTCCACCAGTTCCAGCAACTCCTCGTCATCGACCTGATCGACCTTGTTGAGGAACACCACCATGGCGGGAATGCCCACCTGGCGGCCCAGCAGGATGTGCTCGCGCGTTTGCGGCATCGGACCGTCGGCCGCGTTCACAACCAGGATCGCGCCGTCCATCTGCGCCGCGCCGGTGATCATGTTCTTCACGTAGTCGGCGTGGCCGGGGCAGTCGACATGCGCGTAGTGGCGCGCGTCCGTCTCGTATTCCACATGCGCCGTCGAGATCGTGATCCCGCGCGCCTTTTCCTCGGGCGCGCCGTCAATCTGGTCATAGGCCTGAAACTCGCCGAAATACTTCGTGATCGCCGCCGTCAGCGTCGTCTTGCCGTGGTCAACGTGACCGATCGTGCCGATGTTGCAATGCGGCTTGCCGCGCTCGAACTTTTGCTTAGCCATGATGGCCTCCTTGATGTTGTGGCGGTGCGTGCAGAGCACGCACCCTACGGGCGGGGTGTAGGGTGCGAGGGTCCGCCCGCACCGCTGTTTTAGGCGTATTTGGACTGGATCTCGTCCGAGATGTTCTGCGGCACCGGATCGTAGTGATCGAACTGCATCGAGAACTGCGCGCGGCCCGAAGACATGGACCGCAAGGTGTTGATGTAGCCGAACATGTTGGCCAGCGGCACATAAGCGCTGATCGCAACAGCAATGCCGCGCGGTTCCTGCCCCGATACCTGGCCGCGACGAGAGGTCAGATCACCGATAATGCTGCCGGTGTAATCTTCCGGCGTTACAACCTCGACCTTCATCATGGGTTCCAACAGTTTCGCGCCGGCCTTGCGAAGGCCTTCGCGCATGCACATCCGGGATGCGATTTCAAACGCCAGAACCGAAGAGTCCACATCGTGGAACTTGCCGTCGAGCAGCGCGACCTTGAAGTCGATCACCGGGAAGCCCGCAATCGGACCGGAATCCATGACCGACTTGATCCCCTTTTCGACGCCGGGGATGTATTCCTTCGGAACCGCCCCGCCGACGATGCGCGACTCGAAGGAGTAGCCCTCGCCGGGTTCGGTCGGCTGGATCGCCAGCTTGACCTCTGCGAACTGACCGGACCCACCCGACTGCTTCTTGTGGGTATAGGTGTGTTCGATCGGCACCGAGATGGTTTCACGATAGGCCACCTGCGGCGCACCGATATTGGCCTCGACCTTGAATTCCCGCTTCAGGCGATCGACCAGGATGTCAAGGTGCAGTTCGCCCATGCCCTTCATGATCGTCTGGCCGGATTCGATATCGGTCTCGACGCGGAACGAGGGATCCTCGGCGGCCAGACGCGCCAGGCCCTGGCTCATCTTCTCCTGGTCGCCCTTGGTCTTGGGTTCGACCGCGATCTCGATTACCGGGTCGGGGAACGTCATGGTTTCCAGAACCACGGGTTCCTTGACGTCGCAGAGCGTATCGCCGGTGGTCGTGTCCTTGAGGCCCGCAAGCGCGATGATGTCGCCGGCGAAAGCTTCTTCGATTTCCGAGCGGTTGTTGGAGTGCATCATCATCATCCGGCCGATGCGCTCGCGCTTGCCCTTGGTCGCGTTCAGGATCGAATCGCCCTTGTTCATCTTGCCCGAATAGATCCGGGTGAAGGTCAGGCTGCCGACGAACGGGTCGTTCATGATCTTGAAGGCAAGACCGGCAAACGGCATGTTGTCATCCGCGCGACGCGGAATGTTACGGGTTTCCGTTTCGTCATCCGGTGCAAAACCCATGTAATCAACCACGTCCAGCGGGCTGGGCAGGTAGTCGATGACGGCGTTCAGCAGCGGCTGCACGCCCTTGTTCTTGAACGCGGAGCCGCCCAGAACCGGGACGAAGGACAGCGACAAGGTGCCCTTGCGCAAAAGCGCGCGCAGCGTGTCAACGTCAGGCTCTTGGCCGTCGAGATAGGCCTCCATCGCGTCGTCGTCCATCTCGACGGCGTTCTCGATCATCTTGGCGCGCCATTCGACGGCCATGTCCTTCAGGCTGTCACGCACCGGTGCCTTGATCCACGACGCGCCCAGATCTTCACCCTGCCACAGCCATTCTTCCATGGTCACGAGGTCGAGAATGCCCTCAAGCTCGTTCTCCGCCCCGATCGGGATGCCGACGGGCACGGCGATCGCGCCGGTGCGGTCCTCGATCATGCGAACGCAGTTGAAGAAATCGGCGCCGATCTTGTCCATCTTGTTGACGAACACGATGCGCGGAACCTTGTAGCGGTCGGCCTGACGCCACACGGTTTCCGTCTGCGGCTCCACGCCCGCATTGGCGTCGAGAACCGCAACGGCACCATCCAGCACGGCCAGCGAGCGTTCCACCTCAATGGTGAAATCGACGTGGCCGGGGGTGTCGATGATGTTCATCCGGAACTTTGTGTCGGAGGTGCCGGCGTCGGTCGGCTCTTCCTGACGTTGCCAGAAGGTCGTGGTCGCGGCCGAGGTGATGGTAATGCCGCGTTCCTGTTCCTGCTCCATCCAGTCCATGGTGGCGGCGCCGTCATGCACCTCGCCGATGTTGTGGGACTTGCCGGTGTAAAACAGGATACGTTCCGAACAGGTGGTCTTGCCCGCGTCGATGTGGGCCATGATCCCGAAGTTTCGGTAACGTTCGAGCGGATAATCGCGTGCCATGGGTTTTGGTCCTTAGGCGATAAAGGGAGAAAGCCGCCGGAGGATCATCCCCCCCGGCGTGATTGCTTACCAGCGGTAGTGGCTGAACGCCTTGTTGGCGTCGGCCATCTTGTGGGTATCTTCCCGCTTCTTGACGGCGGACCCCCGGCTGTTGACGGCATCGACCAGTTCCCCGGCCAGACGTTCTTCCATCGTGTTTTCGTTCCGGGCGCGCGAGGCGGCGATCAGCCAGCGAATGGCTAGCGCTTCGCGGCGCTCCGGGCGCACCTCGACAGGCACCTGGTAGGTGGCGCCACCGACGCGGCGCGAACGCACCTCGACGGACGGCTTGATATTGTCGAGCGCTTCGTGGAACACTTCGACCGGCGCGCGCTTGAGCTTGCCCTCGACGCGGTCGAACGCGTTGTAGACGATGCGTTCGGCGACCGACTTCTTGCCGTCGATCATCAGGTTGTTCATGAATTTGCTGAGAACCTTGTCCCCGAACTTGGCGTCGGGCAGGATCTGGCGCTTTTCAGCGGCGTGGCGACGAGACATCTGGTGATCCTCTTACTTGGGGCGCTTGGCGCCGTATTTAGAACGACGCTGACGACGATCCTTGACACCTTGTGTGTCGAGTACGCCGCGGAGGATGTGGTAACGAACGCCGGGAAGGTCTTTTACACGACCGCCACGAATCAGGACGACAGAGTGTTCCTGAAGGTTGTGGCTTTCACCGGGGATATAGCTGATCACCTCGTAGCCATTGGTCAGGCGGACCTTGGCAACTTTCCGCATGGCCGAGTTCGGCTTTTTCGGGGTCGTGGTGTAGACGCGGGTGCAAACCCCACGCTTCTGCGGGCAGCTTTCCAAGTGCTGGGACTTGGAGCGCTTTACTTTGGGCTGCCGCGGCTTGCGGATCAGCTGTTGAATCGTCGGCATGGGGTCTCCCCGGTTTCGCTCGTTCATGACATCTGGCGCCGTCGCATGGGCGAAAACACCAATACCGCATGTGCCCCTTCCCTACCTGGAGGACACAGCGGTGGAATTCTCAGAGGATCGGGGCACCAAAACGGCCCGGATCATGACCACTCAAATCTGTTTACCGGACCACCGATCGCGCGCGCGCAAAAGGGCCGGACAGGGCGGCGTATAGGGGGAATCGGATGGGGTGTCAACAGGCCGACCAAAGCTTGCCTGCACGGGCAAAGCTTGCCTGCACGGGAGCAGCGGATTGCGCCGTCGACACTGACCCTATTTATTATCAACACCAATGCACCGTGTGGCAAGCCCTGACTTCCCGCCAGGTCTTGCGCGTCACAAGGCAGCAACGATCACCGTGCCGCAACCGGTTTGCGCATCATCCGCTCGCGGTAGAGCGTGAAGATCCCCGTGATCACGACGATTGACGCCCCGGCAAGGGTAAGCCAGCTTGGCCAGTCCCCGAAAACCAACCATCCCAACAGCAACGCCCAGATCAGGGCCGTGTAGCGAAACGGCGCGACAAAGCCGATCTCGCCCACCCGCATCACCATGATCGAGAAAAGGTAGCCGCCGACGATGAACACCGCCGCCCCGGCGATCAGCCCGCCCTCTCGCATCGTGACCGGCGCCCAGCCTTGCCAGAGCATTGCCACGCCACCGAACAGCCCTACCGACAGCGCGGTGATCACGGCAATCGCCATGCTTGGCACATGCGCCGACATGCGCCGGGTGAAAAGATCGCGCGCAGTAACAAGAAGCACCGCCAGAAGCGCCGCGAGCGAAGAGACGTTGAACCCTTCCGCCCCCGGCTTCACGATCATCAGAACACCGGTAAAGCCGACGAGGATGGCGACCAGCCGCCTCCAGCCGACCGGCTCGCCGAGCAATAGCGCCCCTGCCAGGGTTACGCTCAGCGGCATCGCGGCGAGGATGGAACTGACATTGGCCAACGGCATATGCGTCAACGCGTAGAGGAAGGCACACATCGACGCAATTTCCGCCGCCGTGCGGCCCGCGACCAATGCGATGTCACCGCGTGGAATGCGAAGGCTGCGCAAGCCCATCGCCCAGGCCAGCGCGGCGATCAAAAGGGTGGTGAGGATGCCGCGGAAAAACACGATCTGAAACAGCGGCAATTCCGCCGACACCAGCTTCACGCAGGCGTCGTTGAAGGTGAAGGCGGCCATGCTCCCCATCATGAGGAGCGCGCCTTTCAGGTTGGGCGAGAGGATCATGCCATACCGCTGTGACGAGCAAACGTTCACACCATGAGCGACAGCGCCCGATCCGGGTCAAGCCCGAAACGCGTCTGCAACAGCGCGCGCGCCTTCGGTTCGGGGATCGGTTCGGCACCGGGCGGAATCGAGCGACCGGAATCGTTGTGCCGGTGCAGGGTGCGCAAGAACATGCACTCGGTCGGGTCCGACCACATTCGCACATGGGCCGCAACCCGGCGGTGGTTCCAGCGGAACATGTTGGACTGATCGTCGCGTTTCGTCACCATCGCGCTGGCAAGACCGAGCGGGCCGATTTCCCGGAAATCGTGGAACGGATCTTCCCGGTCGGTCATGTCCCAATAGATGCCCCTATGAAAGGCGATCACGGCAGGGGTCTCGACGTCTGCCCAGCCCATGCGCAAGAGGTGATCCGCGACGGCGCGCGTCCTTTCGATGTAATCCACCGCGACCGCATCATCGTCATCAATCCGAAACCCGGTGATGAAATCGGCGCTGTCATCGGTGCACCGCCGATACGCACGCCGGGTTGCGTTGAGCGGCCCGTTCGGTTCAAGCGCGCAGATCCGCAGGAACGGGTAGCGCTCCGCGAGCCGCTTGAGACGCTTGCGAAACCGCATCGGCATGGAGGTCCCGATCAGCACCACGAGCCTGAAATCCTTGTCCGTCTGAGCCGCCAGAGACGGCAGACAGATCGTCTCGAAGAGGGCGAAGCGGCGGGTCATCCGGGCCTGATCGTAGAGCATGTCCTCCAACTGGTCGCGGTCGAGCTTCGATGCCTCGAACCCGCCCGATCCGACATAGGAAAACCGGCACAGGCCGACAATCTGGTTCTCGAAACTGTCTGCCATGCCGGTGCCTCATGCAATCTGCCCGCTGCCGACCCTAGGCCATGGGCGCTTGCCTGTGAATCCCCTTGGCCCTGCCCCGCAACGAAAAACCCCCGCCAGACGGGCTGGCGGGGGGTTGAGGGGTGCGGATCGAAGGGTTTAGTCCTCGGTCGGCGGGGTGCTGACACGGAAGACATCCTCGGCCTCTGATGTCACAGGCGCCGCGAGGGCTGCGGCGGCCTCGGCCTCGGCACGAGCGGCTTCGATCACCACGTTGTCACGCTCTTGCGCAATCTTGCGCATCTGCTGCGTGGCCCCACCGGTGCCCGCCGGGATCAGGCGCCCGACGATAACGTTTTCCTTCAGGCCGACCAGCTTGTCGCGCTTGCCCTGAACCGAGGCCTCGGTCAGCACGCGGGTGGTTTCCTGGAAGGATGCCGCCGAGATGAACGACCGGGTCTGAAGGCTGGCCTTGGTGATGCCCAGAAGGATCGGCTCGCCTTTCGCGGGACGACCACCCTTTGCAATCGCCTTTTCGTTGGCCTCTTCGAACTCTATCTTGTCGACATTCTCACCCTTGAGAAGCGTCGTCTCGCCGGAATCGAGGATCTCCCACTTTTGCAGCATCTGGCGAACGATCACCTCGATGTGCTTGTCGTTGATCTTCACACCCTGCAAGCGATAGACATCTTGCACCTCGTTGATGAGGTAGTTGGCAAGCGCCTCGATCCCCATGATCCGAAGGATGTCATGCGGGGCCGGGTTGCCATCCATGATGTAGTCGCCCTTCTGGACGAAATCGCCCTCGGCCACCGGGATGTGCTTGCCTTTCGGCACCATGTATTCAACCGGTTCAAGGCTGTCATCGGCGGGGGTAATACCGATACGACGCTTGTTCTTGAAGTCGCGGCCGAATTTCACATAACCGTCGATTTCGGCGATGATGGCGTGATCCTTCGGGCGACGTGCTTCAAAGAGTTCGGCCACACGCGGCAGACCGCCGGTGATATCCTTGGTTTTTGCCCCTTCGCGCGGGATCCGCGCAACAACCTCACCGGCAGACACCTGCTGGCCATCCTCGACCGACAGGATCGCATCCACCGACATCTGGTAAGTCACCGGGTTGCCCACGTCGTTGCGCACCGGTTCTCCATCTTCGCCGACGACGAAGATTTCCGGCTTGAGCTCATTGCCCTTCGGTGCGGACCGCCAGTCCGACACGATCTTCTGGGTCATGCCGGTGGCATCGTCGGTATCGTCGCGCACCGAGATGCCCGAGATCAGGTCGATGAATTTCACCGTGCCCGGCTTTTCGGCGATGATCGGCAACGTGTAGGGATCCCATTCGAACAGGCGCTTGCCACGTTCGATGCTTTCCCCTTCCTCGACATGGATCTTGGACCCATAGCCGGGCTTGTAGCTTGCCCGCTCGACTCCCTGATCGTCGAGGATGGCGATCTGCATGTTGCGCCCCATCACGATCAATTCGCCGGCCGGGTTGGTCAGCGTGTTGGCGTTTCGGAATTCGATCTTGCCGCCCTGACCCGCCTCCTGGAAGGATTGCTGGCCACCCTGCGCGACGCCGCCGATGTGGAAGGTCCGCATCGTCAGCTGGGTGCCGGGTTCGCCGATTGACTGGGCAGCGATGATGCCCACGGCCTCGCCGGTGTTGACGCGCGTGCCGCGTCCAAGGTCACGACCGTAGCAGGTTGCGCAAACGCCTTCCTCGGCCTCGCAGGTCAGCGGGCTGCGGATACGCATGGACAACACCCCGGCCTCGTCGACCGCATCGGCCTTGCGCTCGTCGATCAGTTCGCCTTCCGCGATGATCAATTCCTCGGTGCCCGGAACGAACACATCCTCCGCCGCAGTACGCCCGAGGATCCGTTCCGCAAGGGTCGACACGATTTCGCCGTCCCGCATCGCTGCCTCGGCGGTGATCGAGTTGGCCGTGCCGCAGTCGATCTGGCGCACGATGCAATCCTGCGCCACATCCACCAGACGACGGGTCAGATAGCCCGAGTTCGCCGTCTTCAACGCCGTATCGGACAGACCCTTCCGCGCCCCGTGGGTGGAGTTGAAATACTCCAGCACGGTCAGGCCTTCCTTGAAGTTCGAGATAATCGGCGTTTCGATGATCTCGCCGTTCGGCTTGGCCATCAGGCCACGCATCCCGCCAAGCTGCTTCATCTGCGTGACCGAGCCCCGCGCCTTGGAGTCGGCCATCATGAAGACGCTGTTGGGTTCCTGCTCCGCCCCGTTTTCGTCGTAACGGATGGCAGAGATCGTTTCCATCATCGCGGCGGTGACCTTGTCGTTGCACACGCCCCACGCATCGGTGACCTTGTTGTATTTCTCGCCTTGGGTGATCAGGCCATCCATGTATTGCTGTTCGAATTCCTTGACCTGATCGCGCACGCCATTGACGATGTCCCACTTGCTGTCGGGGATCACCATGTCGTCCTTGCCAAAGGAAATGCCGGCCTTGAACGCCTCGCGGAAGCCCAGCCCCATGATCTGGTCGCAGAAGATGACCGATTCCTTCTGACCGCAATAGCGGTAGACGGTGTCGATGACCTTCTGTGCCTCGCCCTTCTTGAGAAGACGGTTGACCAGTTCGAACGGCGCCTTGGCGTTCAGCGGCAGCAGCGCGCCCAGTTTCAGGCGGCCCGGCGTGGTTTCATACCGTTTGATAACCTCGTTGCCATCCTCGTCGATCTGCTTGATCCGCCCGATGATCTTGCTGTGCAGGTGGACGATACCGGCGTCGAGCGCGTGCTGAACCTCGTCGAAATCGGCAAACGCCATGCCTTCGCCGGGCATGCCCGCGCGCTGCAGGGTCAGATAGTAAAGACCAAGCACCATGTCCTGCGACGGAACGATGATCGGCGCGCCGTTGGCGGGCGACAGCACGTTGTTCGTAGACATCATCAACACGCGCGCCTCAAGCTGTGCCTCAAGGCTCAGCGGCACGTGTACGGCCATCTGGTCGCCATCGAAATCGGCATTGAAGGCGGTACAGACAAGCGGGTGAAGCTGGATCGCCTTGCCCTCGATCAGGATCGGCTCGAACGCCTGGAAGCCAAGCCGGTGCAGCGTCGGCGCCCGATTCAGCATCACCGGGTGTTCGCGGATCACCTCATCCAGGATGTCCCAGACCTCGGGGCGTTCCTTTTCCACAAGTTTCTTGGCCTGTTTCACGGTGCTGCTGAGGCCCTTGGCCTCCAGACGCGAATAGATGAACGGCTTGAAAAGTTCCAACGCCATCTTCTTGGGCAGACCGCATTGGTGCAGGCGCAGTTCCGGCCCGGTCACGATCACCGAACGGCCCGAAAAATCGACGCGCTTGCCCAGAAGGTTCTGGCGGAAGCGGCCCTGCTTGCCCTTGAGCATGTCCGACAGCGATTTCAGCGGCCGCTTGTTGGCCCCGGTGATGACACGACCGCGGCGGCCGTTGTCAAAGAGCGCATCGACAGATTCCTGCAACATCCGCTTTTCGTTGCGGATGATGATGTCCGGCGCGCGCAATTCGATCAGCCGCTTGAGACGGTTGTTGCGGTTGATCACCCGGCGGTAGAGGTCGTTCAGATCGGAGGTTGCGAAACGGCCGCCATCCAGCGGCACCAGCGGACGCAGTTCCGGCGGGATGACCGGGATCACGGTCATGATCATCCATTCCGGGCGGTTACCGGATTCAAGGAAGTTCTCGACGATCTTCAGCCGCTTGATGATCTTCTTGGGCTTGAGTTCGCCGGTCGCCTCCTTCAGGTCCTCGCGCAGCTGTGCAGCCTCGGCCTCCAGGTCGATGTTCTGCAACATCTCGCGGATCGCCTCGGCGCCGATATTGGCCTGGAACGCGTCGGTGCCATAGGCATCCTCGGCGTCCATGAATTCCTCTTCGGTCATCAGCTGGCCGTAGGTCAGATCGGTCAGACCCGGCTCGATCACCACGTAGTTCTCGAAATAGAGGATCCGTTCCAGATCGCGCAGCGTCATGTCGAGCATCAGGCCGATGCGGCTGGGCAGCGACTTGAGAAACCAGATATGCGCAACCGGCGACGCCAGTTCGATATGGCCCATGCGTTCGCGGCGGACCTTTTGCAGCGTGACTTCGACGCCGCATTTCTCGCAGACGACGCCGCGATACTTCATCCGCTTGTATTTGCCGCACAGGCATTCGTAATCCTTCACCGGCCCGAAGATGCGGGCGCAAAAAAGGCCATCCCGCTCAGGCTTGAAGGTGCGATAGTTGATGGTCTCGGGCTTCTTGATCTCGCCATAGGACCACGAGAGAATGCGTTCGGGGCTGGCAAGGCTTACCTTGATCTCGTCAAAGACCTTCGGCGGAGCCAGCGGGTTGAACGGGTTGTTGGTGATTTCCTGGTTCATAACCAATTCCTAAGCTTAGGGCGGGGGAGGCGCGATCCTTCGTCGAAGGATCGCCGATGCGAATATTCGTCGAATATTCGCCTCTACTCGTCATCCTCCGCATCCAGGAGTTCCATGTTGAGACCGAGGCCGCGCACCTCCTTGACGAGAACGTTGAACGATTCCGGCACGCCGGCCTCGAAATTATCCTCGCCCTTGACGATGCTTTCATAGACCTTGGTCCGGCCCGCCACGTCATCCGACTTCACCGTCAGCATTTCCTGCAAGGTGTAGGCGGCACCGTAGGCTTCCAGCGCCCAGACCTCCATTTCCCCCAGACGCTGACCGCCGAACTGCGCCTTGCCGCCAAGCGGTTGCTGCGTGACGAGGCTGTAGGGCCCGGTCGAGCGCGCGTGGATCTTTTCATCCACGAGGTGGTGCAGCTTGAGCATATACTTCATGCCAACCGTAACCTTCCGGGCGAATTTCTCACCGGTGCGGCCATCGTAGAGGTCGGATTGGCCCGAGGTATCGAACCCGGCCCGCGTCAGGGCGTCGTTCACGTCAGGCTCTTTCGCACCGTCGAAGACAGGCGTTGCAATCGGAACACCGCTGGTCACATTGCTGGCCATCTCGACAAGCTGCTCTTCCTCGGCATCGGCCATGATCTCGTCATAGACGTCGCCATAGGCCAGCTTCATCGCATCGCGCACCGGGGTCATGTCGCCAGTGCGGCGATAGTCCTGCAACGCCTCGTCGATCTTGAGGCCGAGGCCGCGCGCCGCCCAGCCCATGTGGGTTTCAAGGATCTGACCGACATTCATCCGGCTCGGCACGCCAAGCGGGTTGAGCACGAAATCGACCGGGGTGCCATCCGCCAGGAAGGGCATATCCTCCATCGGCACGACCTTGGAAATCACACCCTTGTTGCCGTGACGCCCGGCCATCTTGTCGCCCGGCTGAAGCTTGCGCTTGACCGCGATGAAGACCTTGACCATCTTCATCACCCCCGGCGGCAGGTCGTCGCCACGGCGGATCTTCTCGAACTTGTCGTCGAACCGGTGATCGAGCGCGCGCTTCTGCGCCTCGAACTGTTCGTGCAGCGCCTCGACCTCGGCGGCGTCCTTTTCGTCGGAAAGGGCAAGCTGCCACCACTGGCCACGGCTGAGCGTGCCCAGAAGATCCTCGGTGATATCGGCGTTCGCCTTGACGCCTTTCGGACCCTTCACCGCGACCTTGCCGAGGATCATCGTCTTGAGGCGCGCATAGATGTTGCGCTCCAGGATATGAAGCTCGTCATCGCGGTCGCGCGACAGCCGTTCGACTTCTTCACGCTCGATCTGAAGCGCGCGCTCGTCCTTTTCCACCCCGTGGCGGTTGAAGACACGCACTTCCACGACGGTGCCGAAATCACCGGGCTTGACGCGCAGCGAGGTGTCGCGCACGTCAGACGCCTTTTCCCCGAAGATGGCGCGCAGAAGCTTTTCTTCCGGTGTCATCGGGCTTTCACCCTTGGGCGTGATCTTGCCCACGAGGATATCGCCCGGTTCGACCTCGGCGCCGATATAGACGATGCCGGCCTCGTCGAGGTTGCGCAGCGCCTCTTCGCCGACATTCGGAATATCGCGGGTGATTTCCTCGGGCCCGAGCTTGGTGTCGCGCGCCGCGACCTCGAATTCCTCGATATGGACAGAGGTGTAGACGTCGTCTCGGACGATCCGCTCCGAGATCAGGATCGAATCCTCGAAGTTGTAGCCGTTCCACGGCATGAAGGCGACGATGATATTGCGCCCGACAGCCAGTTCGCCCATGTCGGTCGACGGGCCATCGGCGATCACCTCGTCCTTGGCCACGGCGTCACCGACCTTCACCAGCGGACGCTGGTTGATACAGCTGTTCTGGTTCGACCGCTGGAACTTTCGCAGGCGGTAGATATCCACCCCCGCGTCGCCCAGTTCCAGATCCTCGGTGGCACGCACCACGATCCGGGTGGCATCGACCTGGTCGATCACGCCGCCGCGCCGGGCTTGAATCGCGGCGCCGGAATCGATGGCCACCTTGGCCTCCATTCCGGTCCCCACGAAAGGCGCCTCCGATTGCAGCAACGGCAGCGCCTGCCGCATCATGTTGGACCCCATCAGCGCGCGGTTGGCGTCGTCGTTTTCAAGGAACGGGATCAGCGCGGCTGCGACCGACACAAGCTGCTTCGGCGACACGTCGATCAGGTCCACCGCGTCACGCGGAGCCATGGTGTATTCGCCCGACTTGCGGGTGTTCACCAGATCGTTCACGAAGCGCCCCTGCTCATCCAGCGTCGCGTTGGCCTGCGCCACGGTATGGCGCATTTCCTCTGTCGCGGACATATAGTGAACCTCGTCGGTCACCTGGCTGTCCACCACCTTGCGGTAGGGGGTTTCGATGAAGCCGTACTTGTTCACCCGTGCATAGGTCGCAAGGCTGTTGATCAGGCCGATGTTCTGGCCTTCCGGCGTCTCGATCGGGCACATCCGGCCATAGTGGGTCGGGTGAACGTCGCGCACCTCGAAACCGGCACGTTCGCGCGTCAGACCGCCGGGGCCAAGCGCCGAGAGGCGGCGCTTGTGGGTCACCTCGGACAGCGGGTTGGTCTGGTCCATGAACTGCGACAACTGCGAGGAGCCGAAGAATTCGCGCACCGCCGCCGCCGCCGGCTTGGCATTGATCAGGTCCTGCGGCATGACGGTGTCGATCTCGACCGACGACATGCGTTCCTTGATGGCGCGTTCCATGCGCAGCAGGCCGACGCGGTACTGGTTTTCCATCAACTCACCGACCGAACGCACCCGGCGGTTGCCGAGGTGGTCGATATCGTCGATATCGCCATGGCCATCGCGCAGCTCCACGAGGGCCTTGATGCAGGCGATGATGTCTTCCTTGCGCAGGGTGCGCTGCGTATCTTCGGCGTCGAGGGCAAGGCGCATGTTCATCTTTACCCGGCCGACCGCGGAGAGGTCGTAACGCTCGGAGTCGAAGAACATCTGGTTGAACAGCGCAGAGGCCGCGTCGACGGTCGGCGGTTCGCCCGGACGCATCACGCGGTAGATGTCCATCAGCGCGGTGTCGCGGCCCATGTTCTTGTCGACTGCCACGGTGTTGCGGATGTAGGGGCCAACATTGACGTTGTCGATGTCCAGCACAGGGATCTCGGTAAAGCCCGCGTCCAGCAGGTCCTTCAACGAGCCGCCGGTCACCTCGCCGTCCTTGTTCACCTCCCAGGTCAACTCATCCCCGGCCTCGACATAGATCGCGCCGGTTTCCTCGTTGATGATATCCTTGGCGACGTAGCGGCCGATGATCTGGTCAAAGGGAACCAGCAGATCGGAAACGTTGCCCTCCTCGATCAGCTTCTTGACCGCGCGCGGCGTGACCTTCTTGCCGGCCTCTGCGATCACTTCACCGGTGGCCGCATCGACAAGATCGTGCGTCGGGCGGGTTCCGCGCACGCGTTCCGGGAAAAACCGGGTCGCCCAACCCTTGTTCTTTTCCAGCTTGTAGGTGACGGACTCGTAATAGGCATCCATGATGCCTTCCTGGTCCAGCCCGAGCGCGTAAAGCAGCGTCGTCACCGGCAGCTTGCGGCGCCGGTCGATGCGGGCATGAACGATATCCTTGGCGTCGAACTCGAAATCCAGCCACGAGCCGCGGTAGGGGATGATGCGGCAGGCGAAAAGCAGCTTGCCCGAGCTGTGCGTCTTGCCCTTGTCATGGTCGAAGAACACGCCGGGACTGCGGTGCATCTGCGAAACGATCACCCGCTCGGTGCCGTTGACAACGAAGGTGCCGTTCTGCGTCATCAGGGGCATGTCGCCCATGAAAACGTCCTGCTCCTTGATATCCTTGACCGATTTTGCGCCGGTATCCTCGTCCACGTCGAACACGATCAGGCGCAGGGTGACCTTCAGCGGCGCGCTGTAGGTCATGTCGCGCTGCATGCATTCCTCGACGTCGTATTTCGGCGTCTCCAGTTCGTAACGGACGAATTCCAGAACAGCGGTTTCGTTGAAATCCTTGATCGGGAATACCGACTGGAAAACACCCTTGATGCCTTCACCGTCCATCGGTTCGGGTTGATCGCCCGACTTCAGGAACAGCTCATAGGATGACTTCTGCACCGCGATGAGGTTCGGCATTTCCAACACTTCGTTGATCTTGCCATAGAATCTGCGGATACGTTTCTGGCCTGCGTAGGTCTGAGCCATGCTCATCTGCACCTTTCATTGTCTCACGCGTCGCACCGGCCGTCGGGGCACCGGCCATGCGTCGCACTGAAACGGACGGGTCCGGATCAATTCATGCCTGCCGTCCCACCGGCAGGCTCCCGATCCGCTTGACCGCGTCTTGGGGAAGGTCCGCTCGCAGCGGGCCCTCGCCGAGACGAGGTTGGTTGGACCCGGAATTTCGCCCCGGATCCAGCCATGTCGTCGCGGTGCGTGAGATCACGCACCCTACGGATCGCGCCGCAGGGTGGCGTGCCTGCACGCACCGATTACTTCAGTTCGACCTCGGCGCCGGCTGCTTCCAGCTTACCCTTGATCTCTTCTGCTTCTGCCTTGGAGACGCCTTCCTTGACAGCCTTGCCGCCGGCCTCGACCAGGTCCTTGGCTTCCTTCAGGCCAAGGCCGGTGATGCCGCGGACTTCCTTGATCACGTTGATCTTCTTGTCGCCAGCGGACTTGAGGATCACGTCGAATTCGGTCTGCTCTTCGGCAGCTTCGCCACCGGCGTCGCCAGCCGGACCAGCCATCATCACAGCGCCGCCGGCGGCGGGCTCGATGCCGTACTCGTCCTTGAGGATGGTTTTCAGTTCTTGGGCTTCCAGCAGGGTCAGGTTGACGATGCTTTCAGCAAGTGCTTTCAGATCAGCCATTTTTCAGGTTCCGTATCTATGTATGGGTTCCAACGTCGCAAGGTTTGCACCACGACGGGTCTCGGGTTGCTTACGCGGCTTCGGCCTTCTCTTCGATGGTCGAAAGGATGCTCGCGATGTTCGAAGCAGGTGCGCCAATGGCCCCGGCGATGTTCGAAGCGGGTGCCCCGATGCAGCCGACGATGGAAGCGACAAGCTCCTCGCGGGACGGCATTTGGGACACGGCTTTGACACCGTCGCGGTCAAGGATCGTGCTGCCCATCGCACCGCCAATAATAGCAAGCTTGCTGTTCTTCTTGGCGAAGTCCTCGGATACCTTGGCCGCGGCCACGGGATCCTCGGAATAGGAAAGCACGGTCATGCCCGTCATCAGGTCGGCAATGCATGCGCACGGCGTTCCTTCGAGGGCGATCCTGGCGAGCCTGTTCTTGGCGACGCGAACGGACCCGCCCGCTTCACGCATTTGCGCGCGCAGGTCCTGCATCTCGGCAACCGTGAGACCCTCGTAGTGGGACACCACCACGACGCCAGAGCTTTCGAAGATCTGGCCGAGTTCCTCGACCACTTTCTCTTTCTGGGCTCTATCCACAGTTTTACTCCAGTTTGGGGGTTTCCCCCCGGCTCAGTTACAGACCGGAAAAGTCCGGTCCCTTCGGGTCCAAGTCAGGGTCCCGAGCCAACAGATCGCCCGAGGAACCCCCCGGAAATCCCAGTCTCGTTTCCCATCTCGGGAAGGAATTATTGGGCAGTCACCCAACCCTCCGTCTCGGACAGGACGTGGCTGCAGGAGCGGCCCCGCCATCTGGCACCGGATGGCGCCAAATTCTCAATTGCCGGTCGCGCTTTCGACCGATACCGACACACCCGGCCCCATGGAAGAGCTGAGCGAGACCCGCTTCATGTAGGATCCCTTGGCACCGGCCGGCTTCGCCTTTGACACTGCGTCGACGAAAGCGCGGATGTTCTCGGCCAGTTTGTCGGCGTCGAACGACACCTTGCCAACACCGGCATGCACAACACCGGCCTTTTCGGCGCGGAAGGTCACCTGCCCGCCCTTGGCCGCCTTGACAGCGTCCGCGACGTCCATCGTGACCGTGCCGACCTTCGGGTTCGGCATCAGGTTGCGGGGCCCCAGAACCTTGCCCAGACGGCCGACGACCGGCATCATGTCGGGCGTGGCGATGCAGCGATCGAAGTCGATCGTGCCGCCCTGAACGGTTTCCATCAGGTCCTCCGCGCCGACGATGTCGGCTCCGGCAGCCAGGGCTTCCTCTGCCTTCGGGCCGCGCGCAAACACGGCGACGCGGACAGTTTTCCCGGTGCCGTTGGGCAGCGTGACGCTGCCGCGAACCATCTGATCCGCGTGGCGCGGATCGACGCCGAGGTTCATCGCGATCTCGACCGATTCGTCGAACTTCGTCTTGGCGTTGTCCTTGATCAGGGCAACGGCCTCCTCGACGGTGATGTCTTGCTTGCCAGCGAAAGCTTCGCGGGCGGCGCGGGTACGTTTACCGAGCTTTGCCATGATTTACCCTTTCACCTCGATGCCCATCGACCTGGCGGAACCAAGAACGATCTTCATTGCAGCCTCGACGGTGTTGGCGCTGAGGTCGACCATCTTGGCTTCGGCGATCTCGCGCACCTGCTTGGTGGTCACGGTGCCGATCGTCTCACGGCCCGGGGTTTCGGCCCCGCGCGGACGGTTACGCTTGCCGACGGGTTTCAGGCCGGCCGCGCGCTTGAGGTAAAAAGACGCTGGCGGCGTCTTGATCTCCATCGTGAACGACTTGTCCTGATAGTAGCTGATGACCGTCGGACAGGGTGACCCCTGTTCCATTTCCTGCGTCTTTGCGTTGAACGCCTTGCAGAATTCCATGATGTTGATCCCGCGCTGACCGAGGGCGGGCCCCACGGGTGGGGACGGGTTGGCTTGCCCCGCCTTGATCTGCAGCTTCATCTTGCCAACGAGTTTCTTGGCCATCTGGCCTCTCCTTCTGTTCCAACACCCGTCCGGCGCGCCGTCCGGGCCTTCGTTGTCGTGGTCCGGTCCGGGCGCCGCGGCATCCTCGCCTTCCACGTCTGCCGCTCATCAAGCCCGTTCGGGCTTTCTTCGCCTTGCGAAGACGGCCCACCGGGCGCGGATGAGCCATCCGTCACGCCTGTTTCGTCACCTGCGTGAATTCCAGTTCAACCGGAGTTTCCCGGCCAAAGATCGAGACCGTCACCTTCAGGCGCTGGTTCGCGTCGTCGACATATTCTACCATCCCGTCGAAATCCTCGAACGGGCCTTCGTTCACCTTCACCTTTTCACCCACTTCGTAGGTGATGGTGGAACGCGGCTGCGCCTCGCCTTCTTCGACCCGGTTCAGGATCACGTTCACCTCGGCGTCGCGCATCGGCAGAGGCCGGCCCTGCGGTCCGAGAAATCCGGTGACACGCGGAATCGAGTTGATCGCGCGGTATGTGCGGTCGGTCAGTTCCATCCGCACCAGAACATAGCCGGGCATGAACCGGCGCGGCACGGTGACTTTCTTGCCCCGGCGCACTTCGATCACCTCTTCCTCGGGGACCAGCACTTCCTCGATCTCGTCCTGGAGGCCACCTTCTTCGATGGCGATCCTGATCTGCTCGGCGATGCGCTTTTCGAAATTCGAAAGCACCGAGACCGAATACCACCGTTTCGCCATTGCTGCCCGTTCCTCAAGTTTCGGACCGCTCGGCCCTTGAATTTCCGCGTTTCCCCAATGCCTTGCCAGACCTGACCCGAACAAAAAACAGCGCGCATCACGAATCGACGCACGCCATCGGAGGGGAAGTAAAGCGTGGCCTATCCCCCAAATTGCGGGAAATCAAGGGGATCCGGCCGGCTTTCTTGTGTCAGGCCGAAAATGTCAGGATCGCTTCCAGGCCCCAGCGGATCAGGATATCGACCAGCGAGAAGAAGATCGCGCCAGCGATCGCAAGGGCGAAGACCATGAGGGCGGTCAGCAAAACCTCGCGCCGGGTCGGCCATACGACCTTTGCGACTTCCGAGCGGGTCTGTTGCAGGAACTGAAGCGGGTTCGTGGCCATGATGTGCTGATCCGGGTTTGGGCGACTCACTCGGGGTACATACGCAAGCCGGCGGCCCGGTGCAAGGCGCGCGACCTGGGTGCAAGTACGCCGTGGCACACGGCACGCCGGATCCCCCTTACACCCCGGTGCATGCGAAATGCCGTTTCGCCGCGCTGCGCGCTCCGACCCGTGCCTCTTCGCCTTCGCTCATCGGCGGGGCGCATCGAGGCGTGCGGTATCGCGGGGTTGATGAGCCGCAGGGGGCGATGCCCCCGCGCCTTGCGGTGCCGGCCAAGGTATTTCGGCCAAGCTGAAAGCCGCGTGGATCAGTCCCAGTCCATCACCACCTTGCCGGCCCGACCGGAGAGCATCGCGGCGAAGCCGTCCTCGAAATCGTCGATGCCGATGCGGTGGGTGATGAGGTCCGTCAGGTCGAGCCCGGATTGAATGAGCGCGATCATCTTGTACCATGTTTCGTACATCTCGCGCCCGTAGATGCCTTTCACGGTCAGCATCTTGAAGATGATCTCGTTCCAGTCGACGGCAAACTCCGTCGGCGCGATGCCCAGAAGCGCGATCTTGCCGCCATTGTTCATGCGCGCGATCATCTGGCGCATCGCCGCCGCCGCGCCGGACATTTCCAGCCCGACGTCGAAGCCCTCGGTCATGCCGATATCTTCCATCACCTCGCGCAGCGTTACCGCGGTCGTGTCGATCACGTGTTGCACGCCAAGCCGCCGGGCGAGATCGAGCCGGTAGGGCGCAATATCGGTCAGCACCACCTTGCGCGCACCGACCTTCCGGGCGACCAGCGCGCCCATGATGCCGATGGGACCGGCGCCGGTGACCAGCACATCCTCGCCCACCAGGTCGAAGCTGAGCGCGGTGTGCACCGCGTTGCCCAAGGGATCGAGGATGGCCGCGATCTCATCCGGGATATCCTCGGGGATCGGCACCACGTTCGACTCGGGTATGCAGAGGTATTCCGCGAAGCTGCCGGGCCGGTGCACGCCTACCCCCTTGGTGTTGCGGCAGAGGTGCCCCCGCCCTGCCCGGCAGTTGCGACAGGTGCCGCAAGTGATGTGCCCCTCGCCCGAGACGCGCTGACCGATCCGGTATTTCGTGGCCGCCTTGCCGGTGTCGACGATCTCGCCGCAGAATTCATGGCCGACCACCATTGGCACCGGCACGGTGCTGGCGCTGAATTCGTCCCATTTCCAGATATGCAAATCGGTGCCGCAGATCGCTGATTTGCGCACTTTGATCAGCACGTCCTGCGCGCCCGGTTCGGGCACCGGCACACGCTGCATCCACAGGCCCGGTTCTGCGCGCGCCTTGACCAGCGCCTTCATGTCGTTTCGCATCACGCGATCACCCCCATCTCGCGGCCCACCATGATGAAGGCGTCGATGGCGCGGCCGAGCGTTGCGCGGTCGTGGCCGGCGCTCATCTGGGTGCGAATCCGGTCCTGCCCTTTCGGCACGACAGGAAAACTGAAGGCAGCGACATAGACGCCCTGTTCATCCAGCTTTGCCGCCATCTCCTGCGCCAGCTTCGGGTCGCGCAACATCACCGGGATGATCGGGTGCTGCCCGGGCAACAGGTCGAAGCCTGCCGCGCCCATCCGCTCTCGAAAATGGGCGGCATTGTCCATCAGCAGGTCGCGCCGGTCGGTCGAGCCTTCCAGCATGTCCAGCACCTTGAGCGAGGTCGCCGCGATGACGGGCGCGAGCGTGTTCGAGAAGAGATAGGGACGCGAGCGCTGCCGCAGCCAGTCCACCACCTCGCGCCGCGCGCAGGTATAGCCGCCCGAGGCACCGCCGAGCGCCTTGCCGAGCGTGCCGGTCAGAATATCGACCCGGTCGGCCACACCGCAGTGTTCCGGCGTGCCGCGCCCGCCTTCGCCGAGGAAGCCCACGGCGTGGCTGTCATCGACCATGACCATGGCACCGTATCTTTGCGCGAGATCGCAAATCTCGGGCAGCGGCGCGATGCTGCCGTCCATCGAGAACACCCCATCGGTGGCGATCAGCGTGAAGCGCGCGCCCTCGGCGACCTGAAGCTGCGCCTCCAGATCGGCCATGTCACGATTGGCATAGCGCAACCGTTTCGCCTTGCACAGGCGCACCCCGTCAATGATCGAGGCGTGGTTGAGCGCGTCGGAGATGATCGCATCCTCCGGCCCCAGAAGCGTCTCGAACAGGCCGGTGTTGGCATCGAAGCAGGACGAATAAAGGATCGTGTCCTCGTAGCCGAGGAAGGCCGAAAGCCGTGCCTCCAGCTGCTTGTGCTCCTCCTGTGTGCCGCAGATGAAGCGCACCGAAGACATGCCGTAGCCGTAGCGGTCGAGCGCGTCATGTGCTGCGGCGATCAGGTCGGGGTGATCCGACAGGCCAAGGTAATTGTTGGCGCAAAGGTTGATCACCTCGCGCCCCGAGGCAAGCCCCACGGTGCCAGCCTGCGGGGTGGTGATGACCCGTTCGCCCTTGTAGAGGCCCGTATCGCGCAGGCCATCCAGGTCGCGCGACAGGTGGTCGATGAAGCGTTGGGTCATGTGAGTTCCGATTCCGTGCGGTGAGCTGCGCCATCCTCACCCGTTGCGGCGCAGATGCGCAAGCAGATCGTCGGTGGCGATGCCGCTTTCCGGCAGGCCTCGCGCGCGTTCATAGGCGCGGATCGCGGCGCGGCTGGCAGGACCGATGACACCATCGGTGCCGCCGGCGTCGTAACCGCTTGCGGTCAGCCGCTCCTGCACCTCGATCCGGCCGGCGCGCGTCAGGCCGTTTTCATCGGGCGGGTAGCTGCCGCGAATGGGCGGGCCGCCAGCAAGACGATCCGACAGGTGACCGATGCCAATGACGTAAGTGTTGGCCGGATTGTAGCGCCGGATCGTGGCAAAATTGCCGAAAATCATGAGCGCGGGGCCATGGATGCCCATTTGCAGCAGGATCGCCGCCGCGCCGTGATCGGGCACCGGGTTGCCCTCCATGTCGCGCACGCCGGTGCCGGTCCAGTCCGCCACGCTGCGGGTGCGCCGGCGCCCGGCAAGACCTTCGTCGAACCCATCGGGCAACCGCACCTCCACCGCCCAGGGCTGGCCGCGGGTCCAGCCATGGCGGGCGAGGTAATTGGCGGTGGTGGCCAGCGCATCGGTCGGGTCCGCGTCCCAGGCGCCGCGCCGCCCGTCGCCGTCGAAATCGACACCGTATTCCTCCAGCACCTCGGGCATGATCTGGGTGTGTCCCACGGCCCCCGCCCAACTGCCGCGCATGCGGGCCACGGTCGTATCGCCCCGGTCGAGCGCGCGCAGCGCCGACATCAACTGGCTGCCGAAGAAGCGCCCGCGCCGCCCGTCATAGGTCAGCGTCGCAAGCGCCGCGATCACCGGCGCATCGCCCAGTTGGGTGCCGTAGAAGCTCTCCATCCCCCAGACCGCGCAGAGCACTTCCTTCTTGACGCCGAACCGCGCCTCGATGGCGTCGAAAACCGCGCGATGCTGGCGCAGCTTGGCGCGGCCCATGGCGATCCGCTCATCCGAGGCGGCGATGGCGAGGTAATCCTCCATCGTGCGGTTGAACTCGGCCTGATTGCGATCGCGCTCCACCACCAGGGGCACGTAGCCGACGCCGCGAAAGGCGCGGACGAGCGTCGCCTCGGAAATGCCGTCCGCCCGCGCGCGCTGCCGGAAGCCGGCAAGCCAGCGGTCGAAATCCGCATTGGCCACGCTGCGCCACTCGCCCCGCGCCACCAGCCCCGCGCCGCCGGCCACGCACCCCGACAGGGCCAGCGCGGCAAGGCCGAGGGAAAAGGCGCGGCGGGTCGGGGATGGCGTCATCGGCAGGCTCCGGCAGGCGGATGTATTGCACGAAGAGTGCCCTTTTTGCCCCGCACCGGCAAGCGGCCTCGCACGACCGACCCGGCCGACTCGACATGCGCCCCGCGCTGACCTAAGCCACCAGCGACAGCCGACAGGAGCCCCCATGACCACCATCATCGACAGCCTTTCCGAGGTCTCCGACCGCTATGACGTGCTTTATTGCGATCTCTGGGGCTGCCTGCATGACGGCTACACGCCCTTCCCCGAGGCGGTCGCCGCCCTGCGCGCCTTCCGCGACAAGGGCGGTTTCGTGCTGCTGCTGACCAATTCGCCCCGGCCGCGCGCCGATGTCGCGCGCCAGATCGGCAAGATCGGCGTGCCGCGCGACTGCTGGGACAGCATCGCCAGTTCCGGCGACAGCGCCCGCGCCGCGATGTTTCGCGGCTATGTCGGGCGCAAGGTGTGGTTCGTCGGCCAGCCGCAGGATCAGAGCTTCTTCGCGCCGATGGAGGTGGTCCCGGACGCGGTCGAACTCGAACAGGTGCCGCTGGACCAGGCCGAGGGGATCGTTTGCACCGGCCCCGAGGACCCCGCCGCCGATCCCGCCGTGATGCGGCCACAGTTCCTGATGGCCAAGACCCGCGGTCTGAAACTGCTTTGCGCCAATCCTGATATCGTGGTGGACCGGGGCGAAACCCGCGAATGGTGTGCGGGCGCTCTGGCGCAGCTTTATACCGAGATGGGCGGCGAGAGCCTCTATTTCGGCAAGCCCCACGCCCCGATCTACGAGCTTGCCCGGATGCGTCTGGCGCAGGCCGGGGTGGATTGCCCGAAGAGTCGTATCCTCGCGTTGGGCGACGGGCTGCAAACCGACATCCTCGGCGCGCAGGGCGAGGAGATCGATTCGCTGTTCATCACCGGTGGCCTGTTGCGCGAGGAGACCGGGACCAGGCGGCAGCCCGACCCGGACAAACTGGCGGCGACACTCAACACCGCAAATGTCGCGGCGACATGGTCGATTGGCTTCCTGCGCTAGGTTGCTCGCAACATAGTTGCAACATTTAGGGTCATAAACGGAATTTTCTTTCCTTCCGCATTGCAGCATGCGCCGGGATCGGCTATCCCCTGTCCGCATGACGGAACAGGGGCCAGACATGCTCGACAACCTGCCGCGCGGCACCATCTGCATCGAGGATATCGAGATCGGAATGACCCGCCACCTCGTGAAGCAGGTGACGGATCGCGATATCGCGCTTTTTGCCGAGGTTTCCACCGACCACAATCCGGTGCATCTCGACGACGATTACGCGCGCGACACGATCTTCGAGGGGCGCATCGCCCATGGCATGCTGACCGCCGGGCTGATCTCGGCAGTGATCGGCGAACAACTGCCCGGGCACGGCACCGTCTACCTCGGCCAAAGCCTGAAGTTCCTTGCCCCGGTACGCCCCGGCGACATGGTCCGGGCCGAGGTTGAGGTGACCGACATGGATATCGCCAGGCGCCGTGTGACCCTGAACACCCGCTGCACCATCGACGGCAAGCCGGTGCTGAAGGGCGAGGCAACGGTTCTGGCTCCCTCGCGCAAGTTCGACTGAGCTATCGCGCCCCGGGTTTCGGGTCGCGGTAGGCGCGCAGCCGCGCCGCTGCCGTGCGTGCGAATTTCCGCGTCAGCGCGCTGCGCCGGGCGGCGGGCAGCTTGGTTTCGGGGGCCATGCGCAGGATTTCCGCGTCATAGGCGTCGGCGATGATCAGCCCGGTGGTCTCGGGCAAAAGGCCAACCGGAAAATCCTGATCCACCGCCCAGAAATAGCGGTCGCACCAATCGAGATAGCCGCACCATTTCGAATCAGATGTGAAATCCACCCGGCTCGACTTGCACTCGATCACCCAAAGCTCCCCCTTGGGGCCGAGCGCCATGACATCCACACGCTTTCCCCGCTCGGGCACGAATTCCTCAAGGCTGGCGAAATCGTGCTGGCGCAGGTGGCGGCAGACGCCGCGCGCCAGCAACTGGCCGGGCATCAGGTTGGGAATAGGCTGGTCCTGCGACATCGGGGCAGATTTGAACATTACAAGAACAAAAACAAGTGCGAATGCCCCTTGCCGGAGGCCAGCCAACACCCTACCTGTTGGAGCAGGCGGGGTCTGCCCTTCCCGTGTAGGGACAATATTCCAGTGGCCTTAAGCATTTCCGAGGGGGCTGGCTCTGTCCGGGCCGTGGTTCGGTTACCTGGCGCCCACCTGTACACACAGGCTCTCGGGAATTTGAAACCCCACGGTCGTGGTGGTCCCGCCGCAGAACAGGGTGGCCCGCACGGCGAACGTGCGGGCCATTTACTTTTCAACCGGTCGTTTCAGGACCGGCCCTGCGCGTTGATCGGAATGGCAACCGGATCGGCGACAGGAAGCGCATCGCGCTTGCCGCCCTGGTCGTCATCCTCGTCCTCGCCCATCGACATGATCATGTAGCCGATTTGCGCGGACCCGAAAGTGACCGTTCCGAAGATGATCAGCATCGCAACCGCAACCGGCCCTTCGGTCGTATGGGTCACAAGATGCCAAAGGTTGCCGATGTTGAAGACCAGGATCATCGCCGTGAAGGCTACGGAAATTCCGAAACCGATGAGGCCGTGCTTCAGGATCATGCGAATATGGTCTGGCATGGTCGTCTCCTTGACGTTCAAGCCAAAGGTAACACGTCCCGCCCATGCTTCAACCGCGCCCCCCTGCGACAGAGAGGCGCCCGGCCCTTTCACCTTGGCAAAAATACCTCGGGGGGGGGGGCGCCCGAAAGGCGACGGGGGCAGCGCCCCCTCCGGCTTCTCGATCGCGCGCCACCTGCCAGGGTTCGCGCATTCAGGCCGATGAGCGACAGCGAAGAGGCCCGGCCTCAGAACGCCTCGGGCCGCGCCTCGCGTGCCATGTGGTCAAGCACCGCGTTGACGAATCTCGGCTCCCGCCCCTCGGGGAAGAAGGCCCGTGCGACGTCAACGAATTCGTTGATCACCACCTTCGGCGGCGTCTCGGTGCGCAGCATCTCGGCGCCTGCGGCGCGGAACAGCGCCCGCAGAGTCGGGTCGATCCTGTCGATCGGCCATTTCACCACCAGCGCCCGGTCGGTCATCTGGTCGATCGACGCCTGCCACGTCACCGCCTCGTCAAGAAGCCGCGTGAACAACACCGGGTCGCCATCGGCCAGATCTTGCCCCGCGACTTCCTGCCCAAACCGGTGATCGATGAACTCCCGGCGCACCTTGTCCGCCGACTGGCCCGCCGCCTCCATCTGGAACAACGCCTGCACGGCGTAAAGCCGCGCGGCGGATCGCATCTGGCGCTTTTCCTCGTGAGAGAGGCCTTTGGGGCGGGTCGTCATGCGCGGCTGGGTCCTTCTGGCTCGCCGGCGATCTCGATGCTCGCGCCGCCCGGCTTGAATCCGATGCCGCCCTTAGGCCCTGAAAACCGGCGCGTCAACGCGATAAGGTGAAGTGCCGCCGCCGCCGCACCGCCTCCCTTGTCCTGATCGCCCGGATCGGCGCGAACCTCGGCCTGAGCGCGATTTTCTACCGTCAGTATGCCATTGCCGATGCAGGCGCCCTCCAGCCCCAGCAACTGGATCGCGCGCGAGCTGTCATTGCACACCGTTTCGTAATGCGTCGTCGCGCCCCGGATCACGCAGCCAAGCGCCACGAAGCCGTCGAAATTCGACTGTCGAAAGGCGATGCGGATCGCGGTCGGCACTTCCAGCGCACCGGGCATCTCGACGATCTCGTGCGTCGCGCCAACCGCCTCCAGCGTGGCCACTGCGCCGTTGATCAGATTGTCGGCGATGTCGCGGTAGTAGGGGGCGACCACAATCAGCACCTTCACCGGCCTGTCGAAGACGGGCAGCGGCAACGGGGAATGGTGTTCCGAACCGGCCATTCAACCAAGCTCCGATATCTTGCGGGTGCCGGTGATCTCCAGCCCATAGGCATCGAGCCCGACCACCTTCGGCGTCGGCGAATTGGTCAGAAGCACCAGCTTGGAAAGCCCCAGAGAGGACAGGATCTGCGCCCCAAGACCGTATTGGCGCAGCGTCTGCGGCGAGGCGTCTTCCGTTGGCCGCACCTTCATCGAAGTGTCGCGCAGCAGCACGACGACGCCGCGCCCCTCCTCGGCCACCGTGCGCATGGCATCGCCGAACTCGCCGGCGCGGCCCTTCGGCCCGGTGCCGACGATATCGAGCATCGGGTCCAGCGAGTGCATCCGCACCAGCACCGGTGCCTCGCCGGTGATATCGCCCTTGGTCAGCACGATATGCTCATCGCCATGGGCGGTGTCGGCATAGACCCGCATCGCCCAGTCGCCGCCAAATTCCGAGGTGATGGTCCGTTCGTCGACCACCTTCACAAGGTTGTCGTGGCGCCGGCGATAGGCGATGAGGTCGCTGATCGTGCCGATCTTGAGCGCGTGACGCTGCGCGAAGGCCACCAGTTCCGGCAGCCGCGACATCGACCCGTCCTCGTTCATGATCTCGCAGATCACACCGGCGGGGTTGAGGCCGGCCAGCCGGCTGACATCGACCGCCGCCTCGGTATGGCCGGCACGCACAAGGACACCGCCATCGCGGGCGCGCAGCGGGAAAACATGGCCCGGCGTCGCGATATCCTGCGCGCCCTTGCCGGAATCGATCGCCACGGCAACCGTGCGCGCCCGGTCATGCGCCGAGATGCCGGTTGAGACACCTTCGCGCGCCTCGATCGAGACGGTGAAGGCGGTCTCGTGTCGCGAGGAATTCTGCGACGCCATCAACGGCAGGCCAAGCGCGTCGATCCGATCGCCCGGCAGGCTGAGGCAGATCAGTCCGCGCCCGTGCTTGGCCATGAAATTGATCGCATCCGGCGTAGCCATCTGCGCCGGGATCACGAGGTCGCCCTCGTTCTCGCGGTCTTCATGATCGACGAGGATGAACATCCTGCCGTTGCGGGCGTCCTCGATGATTTCCTCGATCGGGGAAATCGCGTCGCTGTAATCGGTCTCGACCGGGCCGGGGGTCTCGAAGCTCATGGCGTATTCCTTCGCGCGGTGTCTGGCGCCGGGGATAGCGCAGGCTTGCGCGGCTGACCAGTGCCCAACCCGTCGCAAGCCGGCCCGGACACGACGTCACCCGCGCTGGCGGATCGGGCCTTGCGCCCGGGCGCGGGCGCGTCTAGCCCTTTCCTCATGACGTTCACGGTTGCAATCGACGGGCCCGCGGCATCGGGCAAGGGCACCATCGCGCGGGCGGTGGCGGCGCATTTTGGTTTTGCGCATCTTGACACCGGGCTGCTCTATCGCGGCGTCGGCTTTCGGGTGATGCAGGGCGAGGATCCGCTCAACGCGGCCGAAAACCTCGTCGCGGAGGAGTTGAAGAACCCGGAACTGCGTGGCGCGGCGGTGTCGCAATGGGCGTCGAAGGTGGCGGTGCTGCCCGAGGTGCGCGCGGCGCTGCTCGATTTCCAGCGCGCCTTTGCGCGGCGACTGGGCGGCGCGGTGCTCGACGGGCGCGATATCGGCACGGTGATCTGTCCGGCTGCCGAGGCCAAGCTGTTTGTCACCGCCAGCGACGCAACCCGCGCCCGGCGGCGGCACAAGGAACTGCTGGACCACGACCCGGACATCACCTTCGACACGGTGCTGTCCGACTTGCGCGAACGCGACCGGCGCGACAGCGAACGCAGCGCGGCGCCACTTGTTCCCGCCGATGACGCAATCCTGATCGACACCTCGGACATGAGCATCGACGCGGCGGTCGCGGCAGCGATCGCGGCAATCGCCAACCGGCAGTAATTTGCGCAAAGGGCGATCCCCGTCGGCGGGGAAATGCCGGGCAGTTTGTGGTCGGACCAGATCACTCCTAGGTTGCCCTCATGTCGCTTTTGACGCGGCAGACCATCCACAACCGGGCCTTGGCCCGAAAACGGAGGATTGATGTCCTATCGCAAGATACTCGCCGGGACTGCGCTTGCAGCTGCTCTCGGCCTCGGAATGCCAGCACTCGCCCAGACCACCGACCCCATGCCGGAAGCGGTCATCGTCGACTCGGCACAGCTTGACGCCTTCGTGCTGGCCTATGTCGAGGTCACCGACCTGCGCGAGCATTATATCGCCCAGCTTCAGGACGCGCAGAGCCAGGAAGATCAGCAGGCGATCATGCAGGAAGCCAACGCCGAAATCACCGGCGCCGTCGATGCGGTCGAGGGGATGGACGTGGCCACCTATGAGACGATCCTTGCCATGGCGCAGGACGACCCCCAGCTTGTGAACCGGATCAACAGCCGGATCGAGACCATTTCGAACCAGTGACGCCGCCACTGGCCTTGCGGCGATCGGGGGGGCGGGTCCGCCGCGCCCCCCGGCAAGCGGCCCCGCCCCGAATCCCCCCCCCACCCCCATGACGCTCGGATGAAACGATCTGACGGTTGCGCCCATGGGTGCGATCGGCCAGGCCTTCGGTATCTGCTGACAGGCCGCGCGTCGGTTTCGGCCTGCCGCATCGAGGGGGCGCTTGATGAAGATCGGGGGGCCGGGGCCTGGATAGGCGGGTTTATGCCGGAGCGCGACGCTGGCATGTGCTGGCCTACCGGATGATGAGTGCCGCCCTCACCCCGCAATACCGGTCGGGCAGCCGCGCCCTGCCGGTGTTGCGCGACCATGTTCTTGCGCCGCTGTCGCGCATGTGGCCGGTCCCGCGTATCCTGACCCGGTTGGTCTGCGGCGACCTGGTGCCGCCGATGCCGGGGCTGACGCCGCAACGGTAGCGCCGCACGCCCCGTGTTTCCGGAGGCGCCGGAGGCGCCGGCTCAGGGGTCCATCGGCGGCGCGGCCAAGACCGTCCGGGCCGCCCGGCTGCTGACCTGTTCGCGCCAGATGATGAACAACCCCGCCCCGATGGTCAGCAGGATTCCCGCCGCCGCCAGCCCGTCGGGAAGGTCGCGGAAGACCACCCACCCGAGGATCGTGGCCATCGGGATTTCAAGGTATTGCATCGGTGCCAGCGTGGCCGAAGGCGCGAAGCGCAGCGACCACGTCATCAGAAGGTGCGCCGCGGTGCCGAAAACGCCCATGGCCGCCAGCAACCACAGTTCGCCGCGCGCCGGCACCCGCATGGCGAGGTCGTCTAGCCCAAGCGGCAGCACGAGGATCAGCAGAAGGATCGGCAGGCCCATCAGACCGCCCACGGCCTGCAGGGCCAGCGGGTCGGCCTCCTTCGCGATGTGGCGCGTGACCAGCATGAACAGCGAGAAGATCAGCGCCACGGCAAGCGGCAGCGTGGCGATAAAGCCAACCTCGGAAAAGCTGGGCTGTATCACCATCAGCGTGCCGACAAAGCCCACCACGCAGGCGGAAAAGCGGCGCATCCCCACCTCCTCGCCCAGCACGAAATGCCCCAGCAGCAGAATGATGAAGGGCATCACGAAGGCGATGGCTATCGCATCGGCCAGCGGCAGGGCGCGCAGGCTGAGGAACATCAGCGAAATCCCCATGATTTGCAGGGCGGAGCGCAACGCCGTCATCTTCAGCACGTAGGGCGACATGCGCAGGGTGCCGCCTGTAAGCCAGACCATCGGTGTCAGCAAAACCGCCTGGAACCCGAAGCGCGTGATCACCAGCAGGACCAGCGGCACCGATGCCCCCAGCATCTTGGCGATCGCGTCGCCAAACGGAATCAGCACGCAAAAGCCCAGCATCATAAGGATACCGAGGAAGGGGCGGTCGCCATTCATCAGCCGCCGCCTTTGGTGAACAGCCCCGAGAGCGCCCGGCGCACCAAGGCGCTGACCGAGGGACGCGTGCCCTTGCGGAACGGCATCGGGCGGCAGACCTCCATCGCGGCGACGCCGACACGGGCGGTCAGCGCACCGTTGACCACGCCCTCGCCGAAGCGGCGCGACAGCTTGCCGACGATGCCGCCGCCGATCATCGAATCGAGCATGTCGTCGCCCACCGCAACCATGCCCGTTGCCACCAGGTGCGTGATCACCGCCCGCGTCAGCCGCCACGCGCCCAGCGTGCCGGCACGCCCGCCATAGACCTCGGCGATGCGGCGGATCATGCGCAGGTTGGCACTCAGCGCCGTGACCACGTCGGCCAATGCCAGTGGCACCAGCGCGGTAACCGTGGCGACCTGTCGGGCGGCGGTCTCCACCTCCCGCTTGGCCGCCGCGTCGAGCGGCGTCAGCAGCGTTGTTTCGGCCAGGTGCAGCAGCCCGTCAGCGTCGAAAATGTCGCCGCGCCGCGCCGCGAGATCCGCGCTCCCGAGGCGCAGATCGGGCCGGTTGCGATACAGCGACAAGAGGTCATCGGTCACGCCCTGCGCCGCCTTGAGATCGCCGGTCGCCATGGCCGCCCCGGCGGATTTGTGCAGCGTGTCGAGCCGTCCAAGGCTGAAGAACGATGCCGCTTCGCGCAGCGCGATCAGTAGCAGCGCCAGCAGGACAAGCCCGACCAGAGCGGTGGCGATCCAGCCCAGCACCGGGTTGGCGGCCAGAAGGCCGGTGACAAAATCCCACGCCGCCAGAGACACAACGAGGCCCAGAAGCGCCAGCAGCGCGCCCCAGAAGATCCGCGCCAGCATGGACGGACGTCGCGCTGCCAGCACCGCCACCGTCTGCATCGCCTGCCCCCGTGGCGCGGACGTGTCGGGATCGGGCACCGGCGGTGCAGCAGCCGGGGACTGGTCCGGTGCATCATCCAGTTCGAACAGGACGGGGCCCTTGCGGTCGGTCATCAAAGCTTGTCCCCCAACAGGAATTCGGCGGCCCGGTCGAGCCGGATATGCGGCGGGCCTTCACCGGGTTTCAGGGTCACCTCGGCGGGCGCGAAGCGCATCACCTCGTAATCGGCATCAAGCCAGCGGACTGCGCCGCGCCGCGCCGGATCGAGCAATTGGCCGGGGGTCTCGGGCAATTCACCGGGGTGGAAGGCGGCCTGTTTGCCGCTTTTCAGCAAGGTGCCGCGAACACACTCAAGCATCGTTCCGTTGTGACTGCGGCTTTCTTCCACCGTCGCACGCAGGGCGGCAATCGCCATGGCCTGCGTTTCGGCGCCGGCGAAATCGGCCCGGTCGCGGGCGTCGCGCAACAGCGCCTCCATGATCGCGGTCAGGCGACCGTGCTGCGTGTGGTGCAGGTGGTCGGCCTTGGTCGCGGCAAAGAGGATCTTTTCCACCCGCTTGCCGATGATCGCCGACAGAAAAGAGTTTCGCCCCGGCCGGAAGGCGGCGAGGATGCCCGCCATGGCGTGGCGCAGATCCTCCACCGCCTGCGGGCCGGAATGGATCGCGCCCAGCGCATCGACCAGCACGACCTGCCGGTCGATCCGGGCAAAGTGGTCGCGGAAGAAGGGTTTGACGACGCGGGCCTTGTAGGCCTCGTAGCGGCGCGCCATTTCGCGGCGCAGGCTGCCGCGCGGCGCCGCGCCCGGCGGCAATGGCGCGAAGGTCAGAACCGGGCTGCCCTCCATCTCGCCGGGCAGAAGAAAGCGGCCGGGGGTGCAATCGGAAAAGCCCTGTTCGCGCGCCGCGTTGAGGTAGGCGGTGAAGCCTTGCGCAAGCGCCTGCGCCGTCCCTTCGTCATGTGCCACGGCCCCGTCGATGCCGCCGGCCTGCGCGAGGAAGGCGCGCGCCGCCTCGCGGGGTTCTGCGCGCAACAGGGTATCGGCGCTCCATGCCTCGTAGCTCTGGTCCAGCAGCGCGAGGTCGAGCAGCCACTCGCCGGGATAATCCACGATGTCGAGATGCACGATGCGCGGCCCCGACAGGCCGGCCAGGAGCCCCCTTGGCCTCACCCTGAGCGACAGGCGCAATTGTGACACCGCGCGGGTCGAGCAGGGCCAATGCGGGCCCTGCCCGGTCATCGCGGCAAGGTGCGTTTCATACTCGAATCGAGCGATGGTGTCGTCGGGCTGCGGTTGCAGGAACGCCGCCTCGATCCGGCCCGAGCTTGCCGCCTGAAGCCCCGGCATCCGCCCCCGGTCCAGCAGGTTGGCCACCAGCGAGGTGATGAACACCGTCTTTCCCGCGCGGCTGAGGCCGGTGACGCCGAGCCTTATGACCGGCTCGAAAAAGGTCTCCGACACCGCCGCGCCCATGCTCTCGACACCACGGCCGAGCCTGTCTGAGATGGCACCGATGACCAAGGGCCCTGTCCTTCGTGAAACCTGAGTGATCAGAGAATAGGCATTCGACGCGGCGGTTTACAGGCCCGATTGCCCTTTGTCCGTGATTGCGGTAGCGCATCGGACATGCCCCGTTACGCGCTTCTCGTGGAATATGATGGCCGCCCGTTCGCGGGCTGGCAGCGGCAGACCGGCCAGCCCTCGGTTCAGGGCGCGGTGGAGGCGGCGCTTGGCCGGCTGGAAAGCGATGTGCCGACGATTGCCGCCGCCGGGCGCACCGATGCCGGGGTCCACGCGACCGGGCAGGTCGCCCATTGCGACCTGTCGCGCGACTGGGATCCGTTCCGCCTGGCCGAGGCGCTGAATTACCACCTGAAGCCCGCCCCCGTCGCAATCCTGAAGGCGGCGCGGGTGGCGGAGGGCTGGCACGCGCGGTTTTCCGCAGTGGAGAGGCAGTATGTCTTTCGCCTGATCGCCCGGCGCGCGCCGCTGACGCATGAGGCCGGGCAGGCCTGGCAGGTGAAGACGCCGCTGGACGTGGACGCGATGCGCGCCGGCGCGGCGCATCTGGTCGGACGGCACGATTTCACCACATTCCGTGCGTCCCTGTGCCAGGCAAGAAGCCCGGTAAAAACGCTCGACGAGATCACCCTTTCCGAGGTGCCCCGCGACCACGGGCAGGAATTGCGGTTTTTTCTGCGCGCACGGTCCTTCCTGCACAACCAGGTGCGGTCAATGGTCGGCACGCTGGAACGGGTCGGCGCTGGGGGATGGGCGCCGGGCGATGTGAAGGCGGCGCTTGAGGCACGCGACCGCGCCGCGTGCGGGCCGGTTTGCCCGCCGGGGGGGCTCTACCTGCACCATGTACGCTACCCCGAGCCGGTGTTCACGGACGGATAGGCGGCAGAGGGGGCGCTGCCGCCGCGCCTGTCGGTGCCCCCCGAGGTATTCTTGCCAAGATGAAACGGGAAGGTCTACCAGTGCGGCGGTTTCTGGTCGGCGAGTGCAACCGAGCCTTCCTGATCGGCGCTGCGCGCTGCCTCCCGGCGCATCAGCATCTCGACCCGCTGGCCAAGGCGGTCGATCTCGCTGTCCTGCCGGGCGATGACATCCGACAGATCCTCGACCTGACGCGCGAGGTGAGCCAGCATTTCCTGTAGATCCGTAATGTCGTTCATGCGCTTCTCCTTACAGCCAGTCCTGTCAATGCGTCGCCGCCGCCTTGCCCCCCGGGCTGCTCTGGGCTAGACGCCACGCGACCCCGATCCAAACGGATGGCAGCCATGGCCAAGCAGAAGAAACAGCCCCGCCCCAAGGCGGAGACGCCCAAGGGCTTCCGTGACTATTTCGGCGCAGACGTCACCGAACGCAAGGCGATGCTGGACAAGATCGCTGAGGTTTACCATCGCTACGGCTTCGATCCGCTGGAAAGCTCCGCCGTGGAAACGGTCGAGGCGCTTGGCAAGTTCCTGCCCGACGTGGACCGGCCCAACGATGGCGTGTTTGCGTGGCAGGAGGAGGATGACGGCAAGTGGCTGGCGCTGCGCTATGACATGACGGCGCCGCTGGCCCGCGTCGCGGCGCAATACCGCAACGAGTTGCCCAGCCCCTACCGGCGCTACACGATGGGCCCCGTCTGGCGCAACGAAAAGCCGGGGCCGGGGCGGTTCAGGCAGTTCTATCAATGCGACGCAGACACGGTGGGCGCGCCGTCCGTCGCCGCGGATACGGAGATCTGCGCCATGCTGGCCGACACGCTGGAGGCGGTGGGCATCGCGCGCGGCGATTACGTGGTGCGGGTGAACAACAGGAAGGTGCTGGAGGGGGTGCTGGAGGCCATGGGCGTTACGGACCCCGATCAACAGACCGACGTCCTGCGCACAATCGACAAGTTCGACAAGGTCGGCGAGGCTGGCGTGCGGGAGTTGCTGGGCAAGGGGCGTCTGGATGCCTCGGGCGCCTATATCGACGGCGTTGGGCTGAGCGATGAGCAGGCCGAACCGGTGATTGCCTTTCTCACCTCCAAGGGCGTGAATGCGGGCGAAACGCTCGCCAACCTGCGGGCGGCAGTCGGGCAGTCCGGGATCGGCGCCGAAGGCGTCGAAGACCTCGAAACCATCGCCACCCTCCTCGCCGCCCAAGGCTACGGCCCCGACCGTATCGTCATCGACCCGTCCGTGGTGCGCGGCCTCGGCTATTACACCGGCCCGGTCTACGAGGCGGAGCTGACCTTCGAGATCACCGACGAGAAGGGCCGCCCGCGCCAGTTCGGCTCCGTCGCGGGCGGCGGGCGTTATGACGACCTCGTCAAGCGCTTCACCGGGCAGGCCGTGCCGGCCACCGGCGTCTCCATCGGCGTTGACCGGCTGTTGGCGGCGTTGCGCGCCAAGGGGCAGGATCAGGGCACAGCACAGGGGCCCGTGGTTGTCACCGTGATGGACCGCGACCGCATGGCCGATTACCAGCGCATGGCGACCGACCTGCGCAACGCCGGCATCCGGGCGGAAGTCTACCTCGGCAACCCCAAGAACTTCGGCAACCAATTGAAATACGCCGACAAGCGCCAAAGCCCCGTCGCCATCATACAAGGCGAGGACGAGGCGGCGCGCGGTATGGTGCAGATCAAGGACCTCGTGCTGGGCGCGCAGATCGCCGAGGAGGCCAGCCTGGAGGAATGGAAATCGCAGCCCGCGCAGCGCGAAGTCCCGCGCGAGGATCTTGTGCAAGAAGTGCGCGCCATTCTGGACCGCACGCCATGAGCGACAAGATCGCCATCCGCGCCGAGGCCGAGCGCCTCCTCGCCTTTTTCAAGGCCGCCGGCGCGCAGCCCGTCGATGCCGACCTCCTGCAACCCGCCGAGACGCTGCTCGACCTTTACGGCGAGGATATCCGCGCCCGCGCCTACGTCACCCACGACCCCGACCGGGGCGAGATGATGCTGCGCCCGGATTTCACCGTGCCGGTGGTTCAGATGCACATGGAAAACGGGACCGAGCCGGCGCGCTACGCCTATCTCGGCGAGGTCTTCCGCACCCAGCCGGCAGGATCGGGACGGGCGCGGGAATACCTGCAAGTCGGCTATGAGCTGTTTGACCGCGACGACCCGGAACGCGCCGATGCCGAGGTCTTCGCGCTCTTCAACGAGGCGCTGTCCCCCCTCGGGCTACGCCCTGCGACGGGCGATATCGGCATCCTCAAGGCGGCGGTGCAAACCCTGAACACGACCGACCGGCGCAAGGCGGCGCTGATGCGCCACATCTGGCGACCGCGCCGGTTCCGCACACTGCTCCACCGCTATACCGGCCGGGCGGAGGCCGACCCGGCGCGCACCGCGCTGCTTGACCGGGTGGCTGTCGAAGGGGCGGACGCGGTTGTCGACGCCGCCGGGCCGGAGATTGGCCTGCGCCGCCGCGATGACGTGCTGGCCCGGATCGCGGCGCTGCAAGATGACGCGCGGCAGCCCCCCATCCGCAGCAGCGAAGCCGAGGTTCTGGACGTGATCCTGTCGTTGCGCGAAACCCTGCCCAATGCGCACCAGCACCTGCGCGATATCGCCGTGGACCTGCCGGGGCTGGCCGCCTCGGTGGAACGTATGGCGCGCCGGATGGCGGCGCTTGACGCGGCGGGGATCGCGCTCGACGACCTGCCCTTCGAGGCGAGCTATGGCCGCACCACGATGGAATACTACGACGGCTTCGTGTTCGGATTCGTTGCCGAGCATCGCCCCGACCTGCCCCCGGTCGCCACAGGCGGGCGCTACGACGCGCTGACGCGGGTGCTGGGGCGCGGGCGGGAGATTCCGGCCGTGGGCGGCGTGGTGCGCCCGGAACTGGTGCGGCACTTGCGCGAGGGGCTGGCATGAGCGTGCTGAAACTTGGCGTGCCCTCCAAGGGGCGGCTGATGGACAAGACATTCGACTGGTTCGCCGATCGCGGCATCGAGATGCGCCGCAGCGGGTCGGACCGGGAATACGCCGCGAAAGTGGACGGGGCGAACGTGGACCTTGTGCTGCTCTCGGCGGGCGAAATTCCGCGCGAATTGCAGGCCGGGCGCATTCACCTTGGCGTCACCGGCAGCGACCTGGTGCGCGAACGCATCCCGGCCTGGCAGGACGTGGTGCGCGAAATGCAGCCCATGGGGTTCGGCTTTGCCGATCTCATCATCGCGGTGCCGGCCTTCTGGGCCGATGTGAATTCGCTCGACGATCTCGACGCGGCGGCGGCCGTTTTCCGCCGCCGCCATGGCCACCGACTGCGCATTGCCACCAAGTATCACCGGCTGGTGCGCGATTTCCTGCGCGATGCGGGCGTCGCCGATTACCAATTGGTGGACAGCCAGGGCGCAACCGAAGGCACCGTCAAGAACCTGACCGCCGAGGCGATCGCCGACATCACCTCCAGCGGCGAGACGCTGCGCGCAAACCACCTGAAGATCCTGCCCGGCGGGCTTATCCACCGCAGCCAGGCCGTGCTGTTCAAGTCGCAGGCGGCGGATTGGTCGGACGGGCGCCGCGACACGCTGGCCGAGTTGATGGATCAGTTGGGCTGACCGCGCCACGGCGCCGAACGGGCGGAGCAGCCGGGCAGGACAGCCGCGCACCCTGCGCTACCTGATCCGCATCGCCAAGCCCTGCGCGGTCATTCGGCATTTTCTGATCGGCAGCGATCACTCGGCCAGCGTGTAGGCGGCCAGTGTGTCATAGCGCGCGCCGTCCTTGGACAGGGTGGAGGCTTGCAGCGAGACTTCGGGCGCGCGCTGAACCGGCACCCGCACCAGTGGCGGGTTGGCGAGGAATCGGCGCAGCGCAGCCGACTCCTCCGGCGGTATCTGGCGGCGAAACCGCACCAGCGTCACATGCGGGCGGAACGGGCGGCGTTCCGGCGTGAGGCCGAGTTTCCGCGCACGGCGCTCGACCTCCGCTTGCAGGCTGACAAGCTCCGGCACCGGCTCGACGATCGCCGCCAGTATCCGGGCAGTGCCCGGACCGAACCAGTCCAGTCCGCCGACGCGCAGCTCTGGCGCCGGGGCATGCAGGGTTTCAAGCGTGCCGTGCAGCTCTTCCAACTGCTCCTCGGACGGATCGCCGAGGAAGGACAGGGTGAGGTGCAGGGTCTCGCGCGGCACCGCCCGCCCGGCGCGCAGCCCACCGATCATCGCGCAAAGCGGGTTGCGCAGATCCTCGGGCACGTCGAGGCTCAGGAACGCGCGCATGGCGCTAACCTGTGGCCGGGTCGGGCTTGATTTCGCCGGTGGTCAGCACCGGTGAGGCATCCATGTTCTGGGCGTCCAGCATCGCCGCAACCCGCTCCAGCGACGAAACAAGCTGCGCCTGTTCCCAATCGGCCAGCGACTGAAAGGCCTTGACGTAGCGTTGTTGCAGCGCGTCCGGTGCCTCCTCCGCCGCCGCACGGCCTGCGTCCGTCATCAGCACATTGGTTTGACGCCGATCGCGGGAGGAGCGTTCGCGCAAGACAAAGCCGCGCGCCACCAGCTTGTCCACGAGCGCCGTCACCGTGGCCTGGCTGACCCCCATCCGGGTGGCCAGCAGGGTTGGCGTCGCGCTGCCGCCCACACCGGTCACGATCTGCAACACCCGAAGCTGCGCCGGGCTGAGACCGGCGGCCTGCGCAAGACTGCGCGCATACAACTCCGTCGAGCGGAGGATGCGGCGCAGGGCGATCAGACTTTCATCGACACGGTCCATGGCAGGCTCCGTCAGGTGAATCACGTCTCCATTCATAAGGCGACTCCTTCAATCCTCAAAGCAATGTCGTCTATCCTTAACCAGTCTAAGTATATTTTCTTCGTGCATTAAGATAAACTTCAGGGAATCTGGTGCTTATGTGTTGTTAAACGCGCTATTTGCGCCCAGAGCCCCGCTAAACATGCTTTAGCTGTTGAAATTTTCAGCGGATTTGTTATTTAGATATCCGAACCACAAAGGAACCTTGTCCCATGCCGAAAGACGTCTCGCAGCCCCGAACCGGAATGCCCTGCCTCCGCACACCAACTGCCGAGGACGGGGCCGATATCTGGGAGTTGATTCGCGAATGCGCGCCGCTCGACGAAAATTCCATGTACTGCAACCTGTTGCAGGCCGATCACTTCCGCGACACCTGCGTTGTGGCGGAGATGGGCGGCAAGGTCGTGGGCTGGGTTTCGGCCTACGTGATGCCGAACGAGCCTGACACGGTTTTCGTCTGGCAGGTCGCCGTGTCCGACAAGGCGCGTGGCTGCGGTCTCGGCCTGACGATGCTGGAACACCTGCTGGCCCGCCCGGCCTGCGACGGTGTCAGCCGGCTGCAAACCACGATCACCGCGGATAATGAGGCCAGCTGGGCCCTGTTCCGCAAGTTCGGTCGCCTCAACGGCGAGGATCTGAACGTGCGCGCCTACTACACGCAAGCGCTGCATTTCCAGGACCGTCACCGCACCGAACACATGGTCACTATCGACCTGGCGAGCATGGCCCTGGCCAAAGCCGCCTGAGGGTGTGTCGACCGGGCCGCGCCACCGCGGCCCGGGTCCAGCCACCCCTTTCCCACCCCTTTTCTCTAAAAAATCAAAGGAAATCAGATGACTTCCGACACCATTTCCGTGTTCGCCCGACGCGAATCCGAGGCCCGCTCCTATTGCCGTGGCATCCCGTCCACCTTCAGCTCGGCCAAAGGCTCCGTGATGACGGACGAGGACGGTCGCAGCTATATCGACTTTCTTGCCGGCTGTTCCTCGCTGAACTACGGCCACAACGACCCTGACATGAAGGCCGCGCTGATCGAGCACATCGCCGGGGACGGGTTGGCCCACGCGCTGGACCTGCACACCGATACCAAGGCCGATTTCCTGACCGCGTTCGAAAAGCATATCCTTGCGCCGCGCGACATGGATCACCGGGTGATGTTCACCGGACCGACCGGCGCCAATGCCGTCGAGGCGGCGATGAAGCTGGCGCGAAAGGTCACCGGCCGCACCAATATCATCGCCTTCACCAACGGCTTTCACGGCGTCACGCTCGGCGCGCTTGCCGCGACCGGCAACGGCTATCACCGGGGCGGGGCGGGCATCAGCCTGCAAGGCGTCACCCACATGCCATTCGATGGCTACATGGGCGACGGCACAGATACGACCGACCTGTTGTCGGCGATGTTGAAGGACGCGTCGTCCGGCGTGGACAAGCCCGCCGCGATCCTCCTCGAGACAGTGCAGGGCGAGGGCGGGCTGAACGCCGCGCGCCCGGACTGGATCCGCCGGGTGGCAGAACTTGCCCGCGAACACGGCGCGCTGCTGATCGTCGATGACGTTCAGGCGGGCTGCGGGCGCACCGGCACCTTCTTCTCGTTCGAGGGGATGGGGATCGAGCCCGACATCATCACCATGGCGAAATCGGTCTCCGGCTTCGGCCTGCCGCTGGCGTTGACGCTCATTCGGCCCGAGTATGACGTGTTCGGCCCGGCGGAGCACAACGGCACCTTCCGTGGCAACACCCATGCCTTCGTAACCGCCCGCGTGGCGATCGAAAAATTCTGGGCCGACGCCAATTTCCAGCAGGAAATCGCAACCAAGGCGCTGATCCTGACCACCGCGCTGGAAGAACTGGCCGGCATGGTCGAGGGCGCGCGCCTGAAAGGCCGTGGCATGATGCAGGGTGTCGACGTTGGCAGCGGTGACCTGGCCGGAGAGATTTGCGCGCGGTCCTATGGCAAGGGTCTGATCATCGAAACCTCCGGGCCGAATGACGAGGTGGTCAAGGTGCTCGCCCCGCTGACCACGCCCGAAGCGACCTTCCGCAAGGGGTTGGGCATCCTGCTCGAGTCCGCGCGCGAGGTTCTGGCGCAATCGAAACTGGCAGCGGAGTAACCGGCATGATCATTCGTGACTTCAACGAAATCATCAAGAACGAGCGCGACCGCGTGGTGTCTGATGCGCACTGGACCAGTGTGCGCTTGCTGCTGGCCGGCGACGCGATGGGGTTTTCCTTTCACATCACCTTCCTTGACCCCGGTTCGGAACATGAGTTCGAATACAAGAACCACTTCGAGAGCGTCTATTGCATGCAGGGCTCGGGCTCGATCACCGATCTGGCCACCGGCGAGACGCATGAAATCAAGCCCGGCGTGATGTATGCGCTCGACCAGCATGACCGCCACGTTCTGCGCGCCGAGGAAGAACTGGTGATGGCCTGCGTGTTCAATCCGCCCGTCACCGGCACCGAGGTGCACCGCGAAGACGGTTCCTACGCGGCACCGGAAGAGGCAAAGGCAAGCTGACCCCATGACCCACACTGTCGAAAAGATCGGCGGCACGTCCATGTCCCGTGTGGACGAGTTGCGCGATACATTGTTCATCGGCGACCGATCCGGCGACGCGCTTTACGGTCGTGTCTTCGTGGTCTCCGCCTTTGGCGGCATCACCAACCTGTTGCTGGAGCACAAGAAAACCGGCACGCCCGGCGTCTACGCCGCCTATGCCAGTGCCGACAACGATCACGGCTGGCATGAAGCTCTGGACGTCGCCGCAGAGGAAATGGCCAAGGCACATGCCGCCGTGCTGGACCGTTCCGCCGACATCGAACGCGCCGACGCTTTCCTGCGCGAACGGATCGAGGGCGCCCGCAGCTGCCTGATCGACCTGCAACGGCTGTGTTCCTATGGCCATTTCCGGCTGGCCGAGCACCTGTTGCAGATCCGAGAGCTTCTGTCCGGCCTGGGCGAGGCGCATTCCGCAATGGTCACCACGCTGCTGTTGCAGCGCGCCGGCGTGAATGCCCGGCTGGTGGACCTTTCAGGCTGGCGCGACGAGGGGGATGTCAGCCTCGAAGACCGGATCGCCGGCGCCATGCAGGGCGTCGACCCGGAAACGGAAATGCCGATCGTGACCGGCTACGCGCAATGCGCCGAAGGCTTGATGCGCGAGTTCGATCGCGGCTATTCCGAGGTGACGTTCTCGCGGCTCGCCGCCCTCACGGGGGCGCACGAGGCGATCATCCACAAGGAATTCCACCTGTCCTCCGCCGACCCCAGGCTGGTCGGCGCCGACGCCGTGCGCAAGCTGGGCCGGACCAATTACGACGTGGCCGACCAGCTTTCCAACATGGGGATGGAAGCGATCCATCCCAAGGCTGCCAAAACCCTGCGCCAGTCGGGCGTGCCCTTGCGCATCACCAACGCGTTTGAGCCGGGCGACCCCGGCACCCTGATCGACGACCAGCCCGCCGACGTGGCTGCGGTAGAGATCGTGACCGGCCTCGACATCATCGCGCTGGAAGTGTTCGAGCAGGACATGGTCGGGGTGAAGGGCTACGACGCCGCAGTCCTCGACGTGCTGACCCGCCACGACGTGCGAATCGTGTCCAAGGTGTCGAACGCCAACACGATCACCCACTACGTCGACAGCTCACTGAAGACGATGCGCCGGGTCGAGAAGGACCTTGCCGCGCTCTATCCCTCGGCCAAGATCACCTCGCGCCGGCTGTCCATGGCCTCGGCCATCGGGCGCGACCTCAAGGGGTTGTCGGTGCTGACGCGCGGGTTGCAGGCGATTGCCGAAGCGGGGTTCGAGGCGATCGGCGCCACGCAGGGCCCGCGCAACGTGGATGTGCAATTCATCCTTGAACGCGAGGATCTGAAACCGGTGATCAAGGCCCTGCATGCTGCGTTTGTAGAGACCAACAAAGCGGCCTTGCCCCACGCAGCATGACGGAAAAGGGCGGCGCAGATTGCGTCGGGTGGTGAGCGCCTGGATGGACGACGCGTGTTTCGCATCGTTTCTGCCGATACGCAGTGCCATCCGCCTGGTTGATCTTCGAGACTGCGGCTGATGACTGGCGCAGACGAGGCACTTTGCTCAGGTGTCGTGCACCGGGCCGTCACACCGCCCGCGCGCGGCGATGGTCGCGCAGCCCGGCGAGATTGCTTGACGCAAGCGCACCCAGCACCACCGCGCCCCCCGCCAGTGTCCAGCCGCCAGGAAATTCCGCCAGCACCAGCCAGACGAGCAGCGGGCCGAACACCGCCTCCAGCAGCATGATCAATGCGACGTCCGCCGCCGGCAGGTAGCGTGGCCCGAGGCTGAGAAGCGCCGTCGCCCCCGGTGTGATGACAAGCGCGATAAGCGCGACATAGGGCACGGACTCGGCCGGCATCGTCAGGCTTGGTGCGAGCGGCAGCGCCACCAGCGTCGCAACCGCCCCGGCAATGGCCATCGCGGGCACCATGGACAGGCGTTTCTTGTGCGCCGCAATGGTGAAGATCACCGCCCACGAAAGCGCCGTCACCACTGCCGCAAGGTCTCCAGGCAAATCGCCCTGCCCGCCGCCGGCGCTGCCCCACGCGATGAGGCCGACGCCGAAGAGCACCGCGCCTATGGTGCCGCATGTCCGCGCGGCAACCGGCTGGCCCATCACGAAACGCGCGATCAGGGCCGAAAAGACCGGCATTGTTGCCAAAAGGAACAAGGTGTTGGCTGCAAGCGTATGATTGACCGAATACAAGAAACTGACATTGCCTATCGTGTAGATCAGCCCGATGGCGAAGCCGGCTAACCCGACGCTGCGAAAGGCGGCCCATGCACTGCGCCCGCGCCGCACGATCAGCCACAGCCCGATCATCCCGGCCATGCCCGCGCCGCGCCAGACCAGCAGCGTCCATTCCGGGATATCCGCCAGCCGGATCAGCAGCACGTCCGGCGACAGGATCAAGACACCGGTCAGGGTGATCAGGAGGCCACGGGCGTAATCGCTCATCCCCGCCGCGGTCACAACGGCCAGATCAGCGGGATGAAAAGGCTCACCACCAGCCCGAGCGACAGATTCAGCGGGATGCCGATCTTCATGAAATCGGTGAAGCGATAGCCACCGGGGCCGAACACCAGCATGTTGGTCTGGTATCCGATCGGGGTGGCAAAACTGGCCGAGGCGGCAATCATCACCGCGACGATCAGCGGACGCGGATCAACCCCGATGGCCGCCGCCAGGCCGATGGCGACCGGCGTCACCACCACCGCAACGGCGTTGTTCGACACAAGCTCGGTCAGGACCGAGGTGATGAGGTAGATCGCCCAGACCAACAAGAAGGGCGGCAGACCCGCCAGCCACGGGGCAAGCCCGTTCACGATCAGCGCGACCGCACCGGTGTTCTGAAGGGCGGCACCGATGGCAAGCATCGAGAAGATAAGCGCCAGAAGCCGCCCGTCGATGAAGGAGAACGCCTCCTCCGCGTCGATGCAGCGCGTTACCAGCACCAGCGCCACGGCCAGCACCGCCAGAAAGAAGATCGGCGCCGCCCCGAAACCGGCAAGCGCCACGATCCCGACCATCGCGGCGAAGGCAAAAGGCGCATGGCCGCGCCGGTAGGGGCGTTCGGTGGGGGCGGTGACATCGACAAGGTCCATATCGGAGGCAAGACGCTGAATATCTGCCGGATCGCCCTCCAGCAGCAGGGTATCGCCAACCCGCACGACCAGGTTGTCAAGATGGCTGCCGATATTCTGGTTCCGGCGATGCACGGCAAGCGGATAGACCCCGTAGCGCCGGCGCAGCCGCATCGCGCCAAGTGACCGCCCCACCATGCGGCAACCGGGTGTGATCAGCACTTCGACCGTGGTGGTCTGGATGGAACTCAGTTTGTCCACTGTGCGCAGATCCTTGCTTTGTTGCAGGCCGAGCACCTCCGCCATCTCGGTGCGCACCACCACTCTGTCACCGGCTTCCAGCACGACACCGCCCATGTCGCGGCGCAGCGACGCATCGCCGCGCAGCACGTCGATCAGGCGCACGCCCTCGCGCTTGAACAGGTCAATGTCGTTCACGTTCCGGCCAATGAGGGCGCTGTCCTCTGGCAACGCCAATTCGGTGAAGAACCTCATCTTCTTGCGGCCACTCAGCATATCCGCCATGGAACTGCGGTCGGGCAGCAGGAACCGGCCGATCAGCATCATGTAGGCCATCCCCCAGATCACCACGATGATCCCGATCGGCGTGACCTCGAAGATGGTGAAGGGCGCCATGCCCTCGGCGCGGGCGACGCCATCGACCAGAAGGTTGGTCGAGGTGCCGATCAGGGTCATGGTGCCGCCCATGATGGCGCCGTAGGACAGCGGGATCAGCAGCTTGGAGGCCGGCCGACCGAGCGACCGGGCAATCTGCACGAAAACGGGGATCATCACCACCACAACCGGCGTGTTCGAAACGAAGGCCGACGCGATCACCACGAAGGCCAGCAACCCTGCCAGTGCCAGCCGCGGACTGGTCTTGGCGCGCGCCTCGGCAAGCTGGGTGAAGGTCGCAAGCGCCCCGGTGCGCACCAGAGCGCCCATGACGATGAACATCGCCGCGATGGTCCACGGCGCCGGATTTGACAGCACCGACAAGGCGTCTTCATAGGACAGGAACCCGGCGGCCAGCATCAGCGACGCCCCGGCAATCGCGACAACCTCTGTCGGGTAGGTTTCGCGGATGAACATGATGAACATCCCCGCCACCACGGCCAGCGTCAGGACCGCCTGCATCGTCGGCGAGAGAAACTGTGCGATCATGTCCCGTCCCGTCCCATCACGTCGGTTGTATCTTTCCCGAGCGCGCCAGTCACCACAAGGGGGGCTCTCGGTTTTGGCTGCACAAGGAAGAGCCCGGCAAACATCACCGCGAAAGCGGCCCAGACCCACGTCGAATAGGTCTCGCCCAGCAACACCCACGACCAGAACACCGCGAAGCCGGTGACAAGATAGGCGACCTGCGCGGCGAAGACCGCGCCCGCCCGGCGCAGCAGCCAGACATAGGTGGCATAGGACAGCGCATGGCCCAGCGAGGCTATCCCGATGGCCAGATCCGGCGCGCCCCATGGCGGCAGCGGCGAAATCCACTCGCCCGTGACCAGCGCCCCGAGCAGCGCCAGCGGCGTGCCGACAAGCGAAGCCCCGAGGAGCGCCTGCACCGCGTCGAGATCGTCGGGCTGGCGGACCGAGACATAATTCGCCTCGAACGCGTAGAAGATGGGCGCGATCAGCCCCACGGGCAGCCAGGTTAGCATAGCGGGATCGGGCAGGCTGGTCTCGGGCGCGGCGATCAGGATGACGGCCAGCATGCCAAGGCCGAGCCCGGCCAGCCGCGCCGGCGAAAATCGGTCCAGCCGCCAGATAAGCGCCATCGGAAAGGCGATCATCGGCACCGACGCGATCAGCAGCGCGATGACCCCGGCGGGCAGGTGAATGGCGGCGGTGTAGCTGGCCGTGTTGGGCAACAGCGTGCCGATCAGCGCGATCACGAGGTAGAAGCGCAGGGCACGCGGATGCCATGGCAGGCCCCGACGCCGCGCAAGGTTGAACAGGCCAAGCACGACGGCACCGATCACGAATTGCCAGAAGATGATGCCGACATGGCGATACCCTTGGCTGACTGCGACCTTGCCCACCGGGATCGACAGCCCCCAGCCTAAGGCGCAGAAAACCAGCACCCCGATCAGGAACGCCCGGTCAGAGCGGCCCATCCGGCCCTGCCTGTTGCAACCGCCCGCCGACCCGAACCGGGGCCACGGCCATGGCCTTTCCGGTGCGGTCGTCGGTTTCCACGAACACGCCCGACAGCGTCGGCGCGCCGGTCGCGGGGGTGAACCGATCCTTCGGCATGCCGGTGATGAACCGGCGCAGCGGCTCGCCCTTCTCCATCCCGATCACGCTGTTGTAATCGCCGCACATGCCCGCGTCACTTTGAAAGGCGGTGCCGCCGGGCAGGATCTGCGTGTCGCTGGTGGGCACATGGGTATGGGTGCCGACGACAAGGCTGGCGCGGCCATCGCAGAAATGGCCGGTCGCCATTTTCTCCGACGTTGCCTCGCAATGGATATCGACGATGGTGGCGGCGGCCAGCCCGCCGAGCGGATGGCTGCGCAGCACGCCTTCGACCGCCGAGAACGGGTCGGCGAAGGGGCGCTTCATGAACACCTGCCCAAGCGCCTGCATGACCAGCACCTTGCGCCCGCCCTTCGCCTCGAACAGTTGATGCCCGCGCCCCGGTGCGGTCTTGGCATAGTTCAGCGGCCGCAGGATGCGCGGCTCGCGCTCGATGAATTGCAGCATGTCGCGCTGGTCGAAGGCGTGATCGCCCAGCGTCAGGCAATCGGCGCCCGCGTTCAGCAGCACCTGCGCATGCGCCTGCGACAGGCCCACGCCCGAGGTCGCGTTCTCGCCATTCACGACGACGAAATCGAGCCGCCAGTCGGTTTTCAGACGGGGGAGCGTTTCGGCGATAGCGGCGCGACCCGCGCGCCCCATCACGTCACCAAGAAAAAGTATCCTCATGGCGAAACGCTTAGGGCGTTCAACCGGGCGCGGCAAGGGGGCGATGAAAACCCGCCTCCGTCACCACCACGTCAAGCCGCTGATCGGTGGGCTCCACGACCAGATCGCGCAATTCCTGTGCGGCGTAGGCAAAACCGATGGCGCGGGTCGGGCGCCGCGCGCGCAGCATTTCCAGCGTGCGATCATAGAAGCCGCCGCCATAGCCCAGCCGGTTGCAATCGCGGTCGAAGGCCACCAGCGGCACGATCAGGATCGCGGGCTCCAGCCAGGCGCCGCCCGCGGGCACCCGGGCGCCGAACGGGCCGTCGAGCATGGCACAGCCCGGCACCCATTCGCGGAAGGCCAGCGGCTGGCCCTTGCCCACGATCACCGGCACGCAAAGGCGGTTGCCCCCGGCCAAGGCCGTCATCGCCGGGGTCGGGTCAAGCTCCGTCCGCATGGCCATGTATCCGGCGATCACCTTGCCGGTGACAGGGCCGATCTCCGCTACGAGTGCGGCGTTGGCCGCATCGACCGAGGCGGTGGCGAAGGCCCTTGCCCGCGCGGCGAAGGCTTGCTTGCGCAGGGCGGTCTTGCGGGCGGTCATGTCCATCGCTGTCCCTCTCTTGCACTTCGCGGCGGGCCGGGGTTTCATCGTGGACAGCATAGGGCGGCGCAAGGGGGAACCATGCTGACTTTCGACCATCTGGCGGTGTCCTGCGACAGGCTGGCCGATGGGGTCGCCCATGTCGAGGCCGCCCTTGGCGTGGCCCTCGCACCCGGCGGGGCACATGCCGCGATGGGCACGCACAACCGGCTACTGTCGCTTGGGCCAAGGGAATACCTGGAGGTTATCGCCATCGACCCGGACGCGCCGCGACCGGCGCAGCCACGGTGGTTCGACCTCGATTCTTTCAACGGTGCGCCAAGGGTGACGAACTGGATCTGCCGCGGCGACGATCTGGACGCGGCCCTTGCCGCGGCGCCCGAGGGCGCAGGCGAGCCGTGGGACCTTGCGCGCGGCGATCTGAAATGGCGCATGGCGGTACCGCGCGACGGGAAGCTGCCCTTTGACACTTGCTTTCCGGCGCTCATCGAATGGCAGGGGGCAGGCCACCCGGCCCCGCGCCTGCCGGATCATGGCATCCGGCAGGCCCGGCTCGACCTCGTGCACCCGGCGGCGGCGGCTCTTCGCGAGGCTTTGGCCGCGCTCATCGCCGACGACCGGCTTTCGATCCGTGAAGGCGCTGCCCCGGCACTCTTTGTAACGCTGACCGGATCAGGCGGGGAGGTCCGGCTGTGATCCGCCGTTTCGCGCCCCGAGACGCAAAAGCCCCTCACATTTTGCGCGCGTCCGGGCTATGAACGGCTCCATGCCCCTTTGGTCCCGTATCAGCGATGCCCTGTCTGCCCTCGCCACCGGTGAAGGGCTTGGCACGATGTTCGACCGCTTGAGCAAACCGCCCGAACGCACGGTCGGTTTCGCCATTGCCGTGATCGCGCTCGGCGCCAAGATGGCCAAGGCCGACGGGCTTGTTACCCGCAACGAGGTGACCGCCTTCCGCGAGGTCTTCGCCATTCCGCAGGCCGATGAGAAATCGGCCGCCCGTGTCTTCAACCTCGCGCGCGAGGATGTCGCCGGATTCGAGGAATATGCCCGCAAGATCGCGCGGATGTTCGAGGCCGACAGTGCCGTGCTGGCCGACCTGATGGACGGCCTTTTCCACATCGCCGTGGCAGATGGCGAGTATCACCCGGCCGAGGATGCCTTCCTTGAACGGGTGGCCGAGATCTTCGGCATGCCCCCGCGCGAGTTTGCCGCCCTGCGCGCGCGCATCCTGCCCGATGCAACACCGGACCCCTACACCGTCCTGGGTGTCGACCCAAAGATGTCGCTGAAAGAGATTCGCGCCGTCTGGCGGCGCCTTGTGCGCGAAACCCACCCCGACCGGATGATCGCCCGCGGCGTGCCCGAGGAGGCCGTCAAGCTGGCGCAGTCACGACTGGTGGCGATCAACGCGGCGTGGGAAGAGATCGAGACAACGCACGGGGACTGACGGCCATGCGCCTTGCGACCTACAACGTGGAATGGTTCGCCAACCTCTTTGATGACGCGGGGCGACTACTCGACGATCAGGACTGGTCGGGCCGGCAGGATGTGACCCGCAGCCAGCAGATCGCGGCGCTGACCCATGTTTTCCGGACGCTCGACGCCGACGCGGTGCTGGTGATCGAGGCGCCCGACAGTTCGCGCCACCGCGACGGCACCGTGGCGCTGGAGACCTTCGCCGCCCATGCCGGGATTCGCGCGCGCAAGGCGCTGATCGGGTTCGTCAATGAAACGCAGCAGGAGATTATCCTGCTGTATGACCCGGACACGCTTCAGGCGCGCCACGATCCTGTCGGCGAGGAGACCGGCAAGAAAGGATCGCGCACGCCGCCGCGCTTCGACGGCACCTTCCGGATCGACCTCGATATCGACGCGACCGAAGACCTCGTGCGGTTTTCCAAACCGCCACTGGAAGCCGTGATCGACAGCGACCTTGGCAGCTTTCGACTGATCGGGGTGCACGCGAAATCCAAGGCCCCGCATGGCGCAGAGGGCCGGGACGAGGTGATGCGCCTTGCCATTGCCAACCGGCGCAAGCAACTGGCGCAATGCATCTGGATCCGCGAACGGGTGTCCGGTCATCTGGCCGAGGGCGCGCCGTTGATCGTGGCCGGCGATTTCAACGATGGCCCCGGACTGGACGATTTCGAGGCGCTTTTCGGCCGCTCCGGAGTGGAAATCGTGCTTGGCACCAATCTGCCACCCGAGGAGCAACTCTTCGATCCGCACGCCGCCCAAGCGCTGAAATCGCGGCTTGCCGGCGGTCCGACAACGGCGCGCTTCTATATCCGCGACGAAGACCGCTTCCTGTCCGCGCTACTCGATTACATCATGGTCAGCCCGCGCCTGCGCCCGGTGGCCCATGGCTGGCGCATCTGGCACCCGTTCGAGGACTCGGCCTGCTGGCAGGACGGCACGCTGTGCCGGGCACTGTTGACCGCGTCAGATCACTTTCCGGTCACGATGGAGATGACCAAACCCTTCACAACCCCGCACCGAACCCCTAGCTGATAGACCATGAAACAGACCCTGCCCCTACTGCTTGCCCTTTCCCTTATTGCCACTCCCGCCGCCGCGCAGGACGAGGAGCGCGACAGCCTGCGCGAAGGCTGGGGGCTGCTGTCCGAAGGCTCGCGGCTGATCCTCGAAGGGCTCGCCGACGAGATGCGCCCGATGATGGATGAGCACGTGCTGCCCTTTATCGCCGAATTGTCAGAGCTGATGGAAGATGTCGCGCTCTATGAACTGCCAGAGCGGTTGCCGAACGGCGATATCATCATCCGCCGACGCGAACCGCTGGAGCCGGAAGAAGACGACACCGCCGATCCCGGCGAGCCGATCGACCTGTGACCGGGGACCGGCGCATGGACAATCGCGCCGCGGCCCCGCATACCCGACCCAACCCTGACACCATGATGAGGCCTGCCCGATGTTCCTGCCCCGCCCTGACCGCCCCGAGATTGCCCGCGATGCCGACGTCTCTGGCGGGATCAATCTGGGCGACCTGCCCGACTGGGATCTGAGCGACCTCTACACCGCCCCCGACGCGCCCGACGTGGCCCGCGACAAGGACTGGCTGCAATCGGAATGCGCCGCCTTCGCCGCCGATTACGAGGGCAGGCTGGCAGATCTGTCGGCCGACGAGATGCTGGGCGCGGTGCAACGCTATGAAAAGGTAGACCTCGTCGCCGGGCGGCTGATGTCCTTTGCCGGCCTGCGCTACTACCAGCACACGACCGACCCCGACCGCGCTCAATTCCTGTCCAACATGCAGGAAGCAATCACCGTTTCCACCACCCCGCTTGTGTTCTGGGGACTGGAATTCAACCGGCTGGCGGATGACCACTACGAGGCGCTGATGGCGGCCAATGCCGATCTCGCCCGCTACCGCCCCGTCTTCGACCGCATGCGCGCGATGAAGCCCTACCAGTTGTCGGACGAGCTGGAAAAGTTCCTGCACGACCAGTCGATGGTCGGAGCGGCGGCCTGGAACAAGCTGTTCGATGAAACCATCGCCGGCCTGAGTTTCGAGGTCGAGGGCGAGCGCCTCGGCATCGAGGCGACGCTGAATCTGCTGACCGACCAGAGCCGCGACAAGCGCGAGGCGGCGGCGCGCGCGCTTGCCAAAACCTTCGGCGAGCGGATCGCGCTGTTCGCCCGCGTTCACAACACGATCGCCAAGGAAAAAGAGATCGAGGATAACTGGCGCAAGCTGCCCACGCCGCAGATGGGCCGCCACCTTGCCAACCATGTCGAACCCGAGGTGGTCGAGGCGCTGCGCGACGCGGTGGTCAAGGCCTATCCGCGCCTGTCGCATCGCTACTACAAGCTGAAAGCCAAGTGGCTCGGCCTCGACACGCTGGAGGTCTGGGACCGCAACGCGCCGCTGCCGATGCAGGATGACCGGCTGGTGACATGGGACGAGGCGCGCCAGACTGTGACCGAGGCCTACGGCGCCTTCGACCCGCGCATGGCCGAACTGGCCGAGCCGTTCTTTACCGATGGCTGGATCGACGCCGGCGTGAAAGAGGGCAAGGCACCGGGGGCTTTCGCGCACCCGACCGTGGCCGACGCACACCCTTACGTGATGCTCAACTACCTCGGCAAACCGCGCGACGTGATGACGCTGGCGCATGAACTGGGCCACGGGGTGCACCAGCGGTTGGCCGCCGGGCAAGGCGAGTTGCTGTCCGCCACCCCCCTGACGCTGGCCGAAACCGCAAGCGTCTTCGGCGAGATGCTTACCTTCCGCAAGATGCTGTCCGAGGCCAAGGACGCCGCCGAGCGCAAGGTGATGCTGGCGGGCAAGGTCGAGGACATGATCAACACGGTCGTCCGCCAGATCGCGTTCTACGATTTCGAGTGCAAGCTGCACGCCGCCCGCGCCAAAAGCGAACTGACGCCGGAGGATATCAACGCGCTGTGGATGAGCGTTCAGGCCGAAAGCCTCGGCCCGGTGTTCAACTTCATGGACGGGTATGAAACCTTCTGGGCCTATATCCCGCATTTCGTGCACTCGCCCTTCTACGTCTACGCCTATGCGTTCGGCGATGGTCTCGTGAACGCGCTTTACGCCGTCTACGAAGAAAGCGGCGAGGGTTTCCAGGAAAGATATTTCGAGATGCTGAAGGCAGGCGGGTCCAAGCACCACAAGGAGTTGCTGGCGCCGTTCGGGCTTGACGCCAGCGACCCGGCCTTCTGGGACAAGGGGCTGTCGATGATCGAGGGCATGATCGACGAGTTGGAGGCGATGGAGGGGTAGACACCGGCTCTCCGGAATCGTCCCCGGCATGGCCGATAGCGAAGGCAAGTGGGCCGCGTTTCGGATGAAGGTCAAGCGGCGTCTGGTCTGGGTGCGCGGCTGCTGCTTGGGCTCATGCCGATCGCGGGTGGGCTTGTCGGCTTTCGGTCGGTTGTCGGGTTCTGGATGTTGCTACTTGGCATCGCGGTTGCGGCGCTCGACGTGAAGCCGGTCCTCGCATGGGTCTGCAACCGCCGCTGTGCCCCGCACGTGTTCAACACCTGAAGTATGGGGCTTTTTCGTGAAGACCTGCAACGGTCACGAAGGTCATGCGCCCGGATGGAGGGGACGGTGGGTCGGTGTGCCCTCGCGCGAATAGCGCCGCAGGCGCCGCGCGATCGCCAGACCGCCCGCACGGGCTGGCGATCTTGTGACGTTGGCGCAACGCAGGGATGATTCGCGGAATTTGAAAGATAAAGCGCCGCGCACAAGTGTCGGATCGCCATCCCGCGGCCTGGCAATCGCGCGGCTACCACCAGCCGCGCAAAATGCGCCCCGGACCGTCATCGGATATCGTCTGTCGGGCGGCGAACCCTAGTCGCCTTGCGCGCCCGCGAAGGCCGCCTCAAGCGCAGCCTGCGTGCCGCGCGAGAATTCCAGCGGCACCGGGTAATCGGCGCCCTCGCGCAGCGTCCGCCCGAAGGCTTCGACCTGCGCCACGTATTGCCGCGCGTTGGGAAAACGCGTCAACCGCTCCTCGCCATCGGCGCGCACCAGCCGCAGAGAGGCCTCGCGATGGGTCACCGGGTTGAATGGTGCAACGAGTTCAACGAACCCCTCGCGGCCATGGAAGGTCATAACCTGTCGGTTCGGGGCCGCCATGCTCATGTAGATCGAACAGGTTGCGCCACCGAAATCGGCCCAGATCCGGGCGGAGACGTCGACACCGCCCTGCCAGCCGAAACGCGAGACGACATTCGCCGGCTCCTGCCCCGTCACCAGACGCGCGGAGCCGAGGGTATATACTCCGATATCGCGCGTCACGCCGCCACCAAGCGCGGGATCGAGACGGATATTGCCATCATCTTGCAAACGGAAGGTGAAATAGCCCTCGATATGCAAAAGGTCGCCAATCGCGCCGCCCTGCACCATCTCGCGGGCCATCTGCCACTGGGGATGGTGCGGGATCATGTAGGCCTCGGCGATCAGCAGCCCGGTTTCGTCACGCAGCGCGATCAGCCGGTCGATATCGGCCAGGCTCAACCCGATGGGTTTTTCGCACAGCACATGCTTGCCCGCGCGCGCGGCCTTCTCGGCCCATTCGACATGCAGCGCATTGGGCAACGGGATATAAACCGCCTCGATCCCGGGATCGGCGAGCAGCGCCTCGTAGCTGTCATGAACCGCAAGATCGGGCTGCAAGGCGCGGAACGGGTCGGCCTTGGCGGGGGTCGATGTGGCAAGGGCCGCCAGAACGGCGCCGGAGGCATTGTGAATGGCGGGGGCCATCGTCTTGCGGGCGAAATTCGCAGCCCCGAGAACACCCCAGTGGATTGGATCTGTCATCTGGTCATCCTTCTGTCATCGCCAACAAGACCACAAAAAAAACCCGCCGGAAAGGCGGGCCAACATGGTTTCAGAATGCGCGGTGCGCTTATGCCGGGGTCAGCATTCCCTGTTCTTTCGCCAGATCGCGCATTCGCTTTTGCAGTTTCTCGAAGGCGCGCACCTCAATCTGGCGGATGCGTTCGCGGCTTACGTCGTAGACGCCGGACAAATCCTCCAACGTCACCGGCTGATCCTTCAACCGTCGCTGGGTCAGAATATCGCGTTCGCGGTCGTTCAGCACGTCCATCGCCTGCTTCATCAGGGCAAGGCGCTGCTGCATCTCGTCGCGTTCCTCGTATTCGCCGGCCTGGTCGGCGCCTTCGTCCTCCAGCCAGTCCTGCCATTGCGTGGAACCGTCACCATCAGACCCGATCATAGCGTTGAGCGAGGCATCGCCGCCCGACATGCGCCGGTTCATCGAGATCACTTCCTCCTCCGTCACGCCGAGGTCATGCGCGATCCGCTTGACGTTCTCGGGGCGCATGTCGCCATCTTCCAGCGCGCCGATCCGGGCCTTGGCCTTGCGCAGGTTGAAGAAGAGCTTTTTCTGCGCGCTCGTGGTGCCGAGTTTCACCATCGACCAGGACCGCAGGATATATTCCTGGATGCTGGCGCGGATCCACCACATCGCGTAGGTGGCCAGCCGAAAGCCCCGTTCCGGGTCGAAGCGTTTGACAGCCTGCATCAGGCCCACGTTGGCCTCGGAAATCACTTCGGCCTGCGGCAGACCGTAGCCGCGATAGCCCATGGCGATCTTGGCCGCGAGGCGCAGGTGCGACGTCACCATCTTGTGGGCGGCCTCGGTGTCCTCATGGTCGACCCACCGCTTGGCCAGCATGTATTCCTCTTCCGGCTCCAGCATCGGAAACTTGCGGATTTCCTGCAGGTATCGGTTGAGGCCCTGTTCCGGCGACGGTGCCGGAAGATTTGCATAGGTGCTCATGGTGCTCATACCCCTGTTCGGTGTGTCGGATATGTAAATGCAATTAACTTATAGTTAACGTGGGTTCGTTTGTGCCCAATTTCAAGGGCGCATCCTGTGATGACCTCCAACATGACGCCTCACATTACACCTAACGGCCCACGCACCACAACGCGTGTTACAAAGATTACACGTGCAATTGCGCACATGTTAGTCACCGCCGCCCCGAAGCCTTTCGAGAATCCGGGCCATGTCGTCGGGCAGCGGGGCCGCGAAGCGCAGCCGCGCGCCGCTGACCGGGTGCACGAACCCAAGCGACGCAGCATGCAGCGCCTGCCGGGGAAAGCTGTTGAGGTCAGTCGCCAGTGCCGCGCCCAGATCCCTTGCCGCGACCTTGCGCCGCCCGCCATAGGTCTGGTCGCCGACAAGCGCGTGCCCGGTATGCGACAGATGCACCCGGATCTGGTGGGTGCGCCCGGTTTCAAGCCAGCAATTGATCAGGGCGACGGCGCCAAAACCTTCCTCGACGCGCGCCCGCGTCACCGCGTGCCGCCCACCGGAAAACAGCACCGCCTGGCGTTGCCGATCGGTCTTGTGGCGCGCAAGCTGGGTGGTGATCTTGAGGATACCACCCGTCTCGAAGCTGACCCCGCGCACGCCCTGCAGGCGCGGATCGGAGGGGCTGGGTTCGCCGTGGCACAGGGCAAGGTAGTGGCGCTCCACGCTGTGTTTCTCGAACTGCGCGGCAAGGCCGTGATGCGCCAGGTCGGACTTGGCGACCACCAGAAGCCCCGTGGTATCCTTGTCGATCCGGTGCACGATGCCCGGACGCTTTTCACCGCCGATGCCCGAGAGATTGCCGCCGAAATGGTGCAAAAGTGCGTTCACCAGCGTGCCCGTAGGCGTGCCGGGCGCGGGATGCACGACCATGCCCGCCGGCTTGTTGACGACGATCAGGTCGGAATCCTCGTGCACAATCTCCAGCGGGATATTCTCGGGCCGGGTTTCAACATCTGCCGCCTCTTCGACCGTGATATTTACCAGATCGCCCTCGGCCAGCTTCGCCTTGGCGTCGGTCATGACGACACCGTTGACCGCCACGGCGCCTTGCGCGATCAGCCGCGCCAGCCGCGAGCGGCTGAGCGCCGCCGCCTCTGGCACTTCGCGCGCCAATGCCTTATCGAGACGCGGTGCAGGGTCCGCGCCGATAAGGACCGTAACGATCTTGGACGAAAGGCCGGACATGCAGGGTGCTCCGCTTGGCGAGGACGACAGGGATCCGCTGAACCTGAGGCTGCTGCGCCTCCTCGTGACGGTTCTCACGGTGGTGATGATCGTCGGGCTGATAGCGGTCGTGGTGACCTTTGTCACCCGTTTCCCGGGTGGCGATGGGATCGCCCTGCCTGAGACGGTGATTTTGCCGGAGGGTGTGCGCGCAAACGCGGTGACCATGGGCGCGGACTGGTTCGCGGTGGTGACAGAGGATGACCGCATCCTGATCTTCGACCGTGACAGCGGCGAGATTCGCCAGACCGTGCAGATCACTGGCGACTGAGCGCCTCTTCGCGTCCCGTTGGGGTCGCTCATCGGCCGAAGAGCGCCCTTCAAGGGCGGCGATGAGGTGCCGGGTCAGTCGGCCAGCGCCCGCGCTGCGGCCCGTGACATCGGGCCAATGATGCCGTCGATCGCGCCCCGGTAAAGCCCCCGCTCCTGAAGGATCAATTGCAGGGCAATCGCGGTCTGCCGGTCCCATCGCGGGACATATCCGCCGACCTGCCCGCGCAGGTCGTCGAGGCCGACATCCCCGGTTTCCATCGCCTCGACATAAAGCGACGCTGCCCGTTCCGGGTTCGCCTCTACACCGCGTCCGCGTTCATAGAGAAACCCGAGCGCGGCAATCGCGCCGGGCAGCCCTTCCTCGGCCGCGCGCGATGTCCAGATGAATTGCTGCGCCGGATCGCCCAGACCGGCACCGTCGCGTTCGCCGTAGAGGCGCGCAAGCTCCAGAACCGCCTCCATGTTGCCCTGTTCGGCGGCCATCGCCAGGTAGCGTGCCGCCGTATCGCGGTCGGGAATGCCGAGCGCGTCGTCCTGCCCGCCCGGGATCCCCTCACCGGTCAGGTAGGTCTGGCCCAGCCGGAACTGCGCGAAATGATAGCCCGCATCGGCCGCCTGCCGCATAAGGTCCACCATGCGCCCGGTGTCGCGCGGCACCCCGGCGCCAAGCCGATGCAACAGCCCCAACGTCATCTGTGCCGCCGGGTCGCCGCCCTCTGCCCCGGCACGGAAATGCTCCGCCGCAGTTTCGGCATCGCGCCGCAGCGGTCCGATCCCGAACAGGTGATAATCGCCAAGCTTGGTCTCGGCCGCCGCAAGCCCCGCCCCGGCGGCGGCTTCAAAGGCGGCAATCGCCGCGTCATGATAGCCCGTCGCCTGCCGCATCACGCCGATATGGAACAGAACCTCCGGCGTCGCCGCGTCATCGGCCATGGCCTGCCGACAATAGGGCGCGGCCGCGTCCAAGGCCGCCTGCGCCGATGCCTGCGCCTCGGGCGACACGGGCACTCCGGCATCGGGCGGACCGGCGATCTCGACGCAGTGCGCGGCTGCGGATTGCACCTCCGTCTGCGCAGCAAGGGCCACCGGGGTGACGATAAGCGCCAGTAAAAGCCCAAGGCGCGGCAATGACAGGGGGGCGGGAATGATCATGGCGACGAACCGGGTTGCTGTTGAAATGCTGCCCAAAGCCTAGCCAATCGTGCCCTGCCCTGTCGACATCCTTGCCGCAATCCATCCCATGAAAACCACACCGCCGTCCGAGGATTGCCTTCCCCCTGTGCAAGGTCGCGTGCAGGATATAAGAACCGTCAAGACCCAGAAGCGGGGCGGCACGCCCGCCCAAGGCCAGAACGAAGCGGAGATTATGCGCGATTCCGGTGTGAAAGACAGCGTTCTGGCCGTCGATCTCGACGGCACGCTTTTGCGGTCGGACATGTTGTTCGAGTGTTTCTGGGCGGCCGTCGCTCAGGACTGGCGCGCGCCTTTCACCGCTACCCGTGCGCTGCGCAAGAGCATCCCGGCGCTCAAGCGCGAGATGGCGCTTGCGGCCTGCCCGGACGTGACCCGCCTGCCCTACAATCCCGAGGTCATCGCCCGGATCGAGGCTTGGCGGGCGACCGGCGGGCACGTCGTGCTGATCACCGCGAGCGACCAGATCCTTGCCGACCGGATCGCCGCGCATCTTGGCCTCTTTGACGAGGTATTCGGCACCACGCCGGGCCATAACCTCAAGGCCGGGGAAAAGGCCACGTTCCTTGCCGAGCGTTACGGCGAGGGCGGCTTCACCTATATCGGTGACAGCGCCGCAGACCTTGCCGTCTGGCAACGGGCGGGTGCTGCCATCACCGTGGGCGCAAGCAGCGCCTTTCGCGGCAAGGTCGAGGCCATCACCGACAAGGCCACCCATCTTTCCCCGCCGGAGTCGCTGATCTGGCCGATCCTGAAGGCGATGCGCCCACATCAGTGGCTCAAGAACGTCCTGATTTTCGTGCCGATGCTGGCCAGCCAATCGCTTTCGCCCGAGACACTGCTGCAATGCCTTGTGGCCTTTCTGGCCTTCGGGCTGGTCGCCTCGGCAGGCTATGTCCTGAACGATCTGCTCGACCTCGGCCCGGACCGCGCCCATGCCCGCAAGTGCCACCGCCCGCTTGCCTCGGGCCGCTTGCAGGTGCCCGTGGGAACCGCCCTTTTCCCAGTGCTTTTGCTGCTTGGGCTGGCAACGGCCGCAACCTTGGGCGCGGCGTTTTTCGGGGTGATCGCCTTTTATTTCACCATGACGATGGGCTATTCTCTCTGGCTCAAGCGCAAGGTGATCGTGGATATCTGCATCCTCGCCGGGCTGTACACGCTGCGCATCGTGGCCGGCGGGGTGGCGACCGGGATCGGTCTGTCGCTGTGGCTGCTGGCGTTTTCCATGTTTTTCTTTTTCGCCCTTGCCGCCGTCAAGCGGCAGGCAGAGCTGGTCCATGTAAAAGACAGCGACCAGAAGAAAGCGGCCGGGCGCGGCTATCGGTTAGACGACCTGCCGGTCATTACCCAGATGGCAATCAGTTCCGGCATGGTCTCCATCCTCGTTCTTGCGCTTTACATCAACGATCCGGTCACCAAGGCGCACTACACCAGCCCGACCCTTCTGTGGGGCGTCTGCGTGCTGCTGCTGTTCTGGATTTCGCGGGTCATCCTGGTCACCCACAGGGGCAAGATGGATGACGACCCGCTGGTCTTCGCCGTCAGCGACCGCACCAGCCTTGCCACCTTCATCGTGATGACCGCGCTCGGCGCGGCGGCGGCGTTTATATGAACGCGCTGTCGCTGGCCCTGCGCTACGCCACCTTTGCGGTGATCGCCACGCTGGCCAATCTCGGCACGCAACGCGCGATGCTGCACTTCGGCGAAAGCGGGGGACATTACGCCGCCGCCGTCGGGGCCGGCACGCTTGTGGGCCTCGTGGTGAAATATCTGCTCGACAAGCGGTGGATCTTCTTCGACACCTCAACGGGTGCGAAGGCGCATGGCCGCAAGTTCGCGCTTTACACCGCGATGGGGGTGGTGACGACCTGCATCTTCTGGGGCTCGGAAACCGCCTTCTGGCTGATCTGGGGCACCGATGCGATGCGCGAACTGGGTGCGGTTCTGGGCCTCATGGTGGGTTATGGGGCGAAATACATACTCGACCGGCGCTTCGTCTTTACCGACGCAAGGCTGGCGCGGGCAGAGGGGGCGTGATGCAACTATCCGGGTGGGGCAATTTCCCGAAAGCCGAAGCGCGGGTCAGCGCGCCGCGCGATGAGGCCGCTCTGGCCGCTCTGGTGGCCGAGGGCAGCGCGATTGCACGCGGCAATGGACGCGCTTACGGCGATTCCGCGATCAGCCCGCGCAACACGATCGACATGCGCCATTTCGACCGGATGCTGTCGTTCAACCCCGCCACCGGGCAACTGGTGGCAGAGGCGGGCGTTATGCTGGCCGACGTGATCGACGCCTTCCTGCCGCGCGGCTGGTTTCCGATGGTCACGCCGGGCACCAAGCTGATCACGCTTGGCGGCGCGATCGCGGCGGATGTGCATGGCAAGAACCACCATGTCGACGGCAGTTTCCGCGCCTGCGTGGACTGGATCGACGTGATGGGGCCGGGGGGCGAGGTGAGCCGCTGTTCGCACGAAGAGAACGCCGAAATGTTCGACTGGACACTTGGCGGCATGGGCCTCACGGGCGTGATCCTGCGCTGCGCGATCCGGCTACGCCCGGTGAAATCTGGCTGGATCCGGCAACAGATGATCCCGGCTGACACCCTTTCCGCTGCCATCGACGCCTTCGAGGCGAACATGGGCATTCCCTATTCCGTCGCATGGATCGACTGCGCCGCCAAGGGGGCGCATCTGGGCCGTAGCCTTGTCATGCTGGGCGAACACGCGGAGCCGGGCGAGGTGCCGCCGCGCTACCGCGCCACGCCGTTCAAGGCGACGCGACACCGGAAAATCCCCTTCCCGATGAACGCGCCGGGCTTTGTATTGAACCCGCTGACGGTGCGCGCCTTCAACGCGGCCTATTACTGGAAGGGCGCGCGTCAGAAAGGCACCCGGATCGTGGACTGGGACGGTTACTTCTACCCGCTCGACGCGATCCTGCACTGGAACCGCCTCTATGGCCGGCGCGGCTTCATGCAGTTTCAATGCGTGCTCCCGCAAGACGCCGCGCGCGAGGGGATGCAGCGGCTGTTGTCGGCGATTTCGGAGTCCGGGCAGGCGTCGTTCCTCTCCGTTCTCAAACGCTTCGGCCCGCAGGACAGCGCCTTTTCCTTCCCGATGGAGGGCTACACGCTGGCGCTCGACTTTCCCCGCTCCAGGGCCGCCATCGCCCTGATGCCGGAACTTGACGCCATCACGCTCGACCATGGCGGGCGCTTCTACCTCGCCAAGGACAGCCGCATGCCCGCCGAGATCCTCGCCCAAGCCGACCCGCGCGCCGAAGCGTTTGCCGAATGGCGCCGCGACCGGGGGCTACCGGCCAGCTTCGCCTCGCTTCAATCCGAAAGGCTCCACCTGTGACTGTGCCCGTACTCATCCTTGGCGCGCGCTCCGACATCGCGCGCGCCACCGCCCGCGCCTTCGCCGCCAAGCGCCACCCGATCCAGCTGGCCGCGCGGGGCGCCGAGGGGCTGGCCGCCGACAAGGCGGATCTGGAAACGCGGTATAACGTGGAGGTTACCCTGCACGATTTCGACGCGCTCGACGTGGCCGGGCACGAGGCGTTCGTTGATGGCCTGCCCGCGCTGCCCGGCATCGCCGTTTCGGCCATCGGCCTGATGGGCGAACAGGCGGAAAACGAGACGGACCCGGCCAAGGCGGTTGCCGTGATGCGGTCGAATTTCGAAGGGCCGGCGGTGATCCTTGGCGTGCTGGCGAACCGGTTTGTCAACCGAGGGTCGGGCACGCTGGTGGGAATCAGTTCCGTCGCGGGCGACCGGGGACGCGCCTCGAATTACGTCTACGGCGCGGCCAAGGCGGGGTTCACCGCCTTCCTGTCGGGGCTGCGCAACCGGCTTGCCAAGCAGAACGTGCATGTTGTGACAGTGAAACCGGGCTTCGTGAACACCGCGATGACCGCGCATCTCGACCTGCCCGCGCGTCTGACGGCAGAGCCGCGGGAGGTTGCTTTGGCCATCGTGCAAGCAGTCGAAAAATCCCGCAATATCATCTATGTCCGCCCGATCTGGCGATTGGTGATGACGGTCATTTGCGCGATCCCCGAGGCGGTTTTCAAGAAGACCAGCATCTGAGCAAGCGCAGAAAACCGCTTGCGCCCGCAGAAAAACGGCAGGTTTCCGCCAAATTCGCGGATTCGCCGCTTCGCCGCAGTGGGCATTCTTGTTTGCTTAACCCTGTGAGTGTATCCCCTTCGCCATGAGGGACAGATATTTTGACCTGCTGAAACAGCGGGCAGTTGACACACGATCCGATTTTCTCGAATCGCCCGCCGCCGTCATCGGGACGCTTGTGGTTTCGGCCTGCGTCTGCGCGGCGCTGCTCACCGTAACCGTGGCCCGCATCGCGCCTGCGGTGCGCTTGGCCGGAATTGAGGATGTTCCGGTTCCCGCGCATGTCGAAAGCCTGCAGGCCCGCCTTGGCACCCTGCCCGTGTCCGAGATCGCGATCCCCGCAATCGCAGGCGTCGACACCGGACCCGCGCGCGTGCTGCCGGCATCCCTGCCCCACGCCATACCCGGCGCCGTGTATGAGGTGACCGAACTTGCCCCGCCGCGCCCTGATCCGGCCCCGACCGTGATCGCGGGCCGTCCCCCGGTTGACGCGATCCCGCGTCCCGCCCGGATCGAGGCACTGGCCGTCGCACTGCGCCGTGACGCGGCCGACGCCGAGCTTGCAGCGCTGCGACCCGAGCCGCGCCCGGTCGAAGTCACCGCCGAGCCGGAGACCGCGATCGCCGCCCTGTCACCACTGGCCACACCGGTCAGCCCGCGCCCAACCCTGCGCCCGGCCGATCTGGATATCACGCCCGCTGCCACGACGCTCGCTGCGCGAGACCCGGAACCGGCTGCCGAGGTCACGCTTGCATCACTTCCGGCCGCGCAACCGACGGCACCGCTGCAATTCGACCGCAACGCCAATGCCTGTTCCAACCGCCTTGCCCGCGATATTCCGCGCCGGTCGCGCGGCGCGCCGCGCGGCACCGCCTTTGCCGCCTCGGTCGAGGCGCTGTCCGGCACCAGCCGCGACTCTGCCATTGCGCGTGAGGTGATGACCGGCAATGTCCCCGATTTCCTGCGCGACCTTGCGCCGGTCAGCTTCACCGGCGTCCTGCCGAACGGCCGTAGCGCCCAAGTCACCATCTGCGTGACACCGGACTACCTTGCCGTGGGGGATGACAGCGATTTCATGCGTGTGCCGCTTGGCCTTGCTGCCGCCGCCCGCATCGCCGAAGGCTTCAACATGATGCTGCCCACCACCCGCATGGTGGACGCGATCTATGCGCAGGCCGACCTGCGGCTTTCGCCGTCGCCGATGACACCGGGCGCCCAGATGGCCTCCACCGGTTATTTCATGCGCCACAACGCGACGGTGCAGCAACAATACCGGAACTCCGGCGGGCGCCTCGGCATGCTGGTGGCCGGCCACAAGAAGGATCTCGTGCTGACCAACCGCCTGTCAAGCACGCCGGGCCGCGTCGCGATCTATGGCTGGCACCGCCCCGGCGGCAACCCAATCCAGCCGCTTTCCACCGTGCATGGCGCAGAATACGCCGATTACAGCCATGGCATCCGGCTGGTCAGCCGCACCGCCTTCGTCAATGGCCGCGCGGTGGACCTGCGGGACCTGCTGATGGACGGCACCTATGCCGGCCTGCTGAACACCGACGGCCCGATCGGGCGCCCCGCGATCCAGATCGCCTCGCGCTGACCCCCGGCCCTGCATCACCTGCCCGCAATGGCTCGCGGTGTTTCACGCGCCTGCGCCCTCGACCGTGACATGGGTGGGCGGGTGGGTCACGGTCGAGGGCGCAGGCGCAGGCGCGGCCCAGTTCAGTTCAGTTCAGTTCAGTTCACGTCGTAAAAGCAGCGAAAGCCAAGGTGGTAGTTGCGATGGCTCGACGGGGACAGGACCCGGCTGCCATGCCAGAAGGGCGCCCGCCAGCGGGCCCAGTGTTCGTGGGCGCGGATCGTGTCCCAGATGAACCAGCTGCCCTTCATTTCGGTTACGCCAAGCGTGGTGGAGCCGCGGCTCGCCATCTGGTTCTCGCTCAAGGGCAGGTTCATATGCTCGGCCGCGTTACCGTCGATATCATAGGCGCCAAGCGGGCTGTGGCATTGTGGGAATGACCCCGCCGGGTAAGTGTTCGACCCGCAGCCGGTGAAGCTGCCGCCATCGCAGCTGGCCGATTTGGAACTGCCCGTGGCGCAGACCCCCGACCGCCACTGCCCGATGCTGTAGACGTTGCTTGTATGCGCCCAGTTGGCATTGTGCCAGGCGCGCATCGCCTGCTGGCTGCCAAGCTGGAACTGGTAATCCGGCGGCAAAAGCTGCCCGGCGGCGGCGCCTTCCCATTCATGCGCATCGCCCAGGCGACCGCCCTCGGCCTGACAGAGCGCGTGCGCCTCGCTGGCGCGCACCCAGACCACCGGATAGACCATCGGGATGTTGGGGTATTCGAACATGTCGACGCAAACCTCGGCATCCGCCGCAGTTTCTGTCTCGGGGTCAAAAAGCGGCGCCCGGTACGGTCCGCCACAGATGCGTTCCCATTGCGCATTGCGATAGCTGCGCTGAACGGCGGAAACCGAGCCGCCGAGCCGCGCCGCCGCCTCCTCAGGTGTCATCGGGTGGCGCGTGACGGCGGGGTTGCCCTGCCCGATCCACGAGGACCCGCCGAAAATCTCACGGATGCGCCGGATCTCGGCAGTCGAGACACCGCGCACCTCCTGCATCTGCTGGAACATCTGTTCGTTCCGCTCTTGAAGGCCTTGCGCCGCGCCAGACCCGACACTCATCAGGCCGACCAGAAGGGCCAGGAACGCGCGGGGCAATGTCGGCATGTGAAAATCCTCCGGCTTGGGGTTACTCGCGTCTGAGAAGGTAGAAGAAATCGCGGTTGTCGGCATAGCCAACGAAGCGCGGGATCACACCGGCGCGGCTTTGCTGGTCGATCGACGCCATGCCCGGCACAAGGTGTTCCGCCTCGATCCAGTCGCCATCGGCGATCTGCGGGTAGAGCGCCATGTAGGTATGCTCCTGGCTGTTCATGTCCAGAAGCATCGCGTAATCGCAGTGATAGGCCTGAAACGTCCGCGCCATAGCCGAGGGCGTCGCGGTCGAAAAATAGGCGTAGATCAGGAACTGCCGCCCGTCGATTTCGCGCAGGCAAGAGCCGGCGCGCAGCGTGCGCAGTTGCGCCTCGGCCGAGCCAGACCAGTTACCCGCGCCCCATTGCGTTACCCGGTCGCCCGGCACGCTTTCGCCCGTCTCGGGTTCGGGCGCGATCAACGGCACCCCGTTCTGCCGGGCAAAGCGCAGGTGCGGCAGCATTTCCTCGTTCAGCGCCTCGGTCCACGTGGTCATCCCGAAGGTCCCGTCGTGGGTGACGTAGATCGTCGACAGGCCCGGCCAGAGGCGGCTCAGCACCGCGCCGTTGACCATGAACCCGTAGTGATGGCCGTGGTTGAAGGTCGCCATGTCGCCATAGCGAAAGGCGCCGTGGTCGCGCTTGTAACCGCCGGTAAAGGTCGCCGCCACCCGGTCGGTCAGCGCCGGGCTGAGCATGCCGGTCATCACCAGCGGGCTGGGCGAGTCGATCCCGTCGGGGCCGGGGGTGGACCAGTCGCGCCCTGCCCCGTGTGGCCGCGAAGACCAGCCGACGGCGGGATGCGCGGTGCCCAGTTCATAGCCGATCTCGAAGTCGCGCATGTCGAACGCCACGAGGTAGACATTCGCCCCCCGCTCGACCCCGTCAAGCCAGTTGGTCTCGCCCGACCGGTTCAGGATCTCGTCGCTGATCATGCCGGGCTGCATCATCGAGGCGTAGATGCCCGGTGCGTCCTCGACCGCGTACCAGCTGCCCGCCTCCATGCCACCCTCGGCGCCGACGAGGTCGAAACCGGGGGCGGCGCGCATGACGGGGAATCGGCCCAGATTCGCCTGCCCGAGCGCCGCGACCACGGCGCCGGCGTCTTCGGTATCGGCCTCTTGGGAGCTTTCGAGGTAAGCATCCTGGAACAGCGTGCCCTTGATCAGGTTGACGATTGAATCGCCAAAAATCACGTTATCGCGCAGGAATTCCGTGATCGCCTCGCGCGAGGTGCGGTTGCCCGTGACCCGGTTGCGCAGATACATCGCCCCGTCGCAAAGCGGCGCATAGGGCAACGGTTCGGCGCCGGCGGTCTCCAGCTCGGAATTGCGCCCGTGCCACGGCGCGCAGTCGAGGGTGTTGTCCGCACTTTCAAGACGGATCGCGGGGGCATCACCATCCATGACGAGCGAGACCTGCCACGCGTCCGGGTTCGCGTTTTCAAGGTGATAGAACCGCGCGCGGCCATGGTCGCCGCCGGCGACGCGCAGGATGAACCACGCGTTCACGCCGGGGTTCATCGAGGTCAGCGTCACCTCCAGCCCGTCCGCGCCGGTCAGCGAGATGTCGTTTCGAAACGGTTGCAACGCGAAGATCGACCCCGGGGTCTCGGAATTGTAAACGGCCAGTTGCGCCGCAATCCGGTCGGCCTCCGGCAGGTCGAGCCCGGTGGCGTGGACCGGGCCGGTCATGGCCACAAGAAGCGTTGAAAGGGCAGCCGCGGTTTGGGCGCGAAATCGGGGGAAAGTCATTTGCGTATCAAATCCAGCTCCAAAAATCCGGGTTCGGGGCAGGCACCGGCCCGATGCAGACCGAAGACCACCCGCTTTTTTCCGAGTCTTGATGCTGCATCAAAACCGGCATCCGCGCAACGCTGGCGTGGGCCGGTGCGGCGCGTCACCAGGACCTCACGCGGTCGTGACAATGCCAAGACGCGACCTCATCCCGATCACGCATGGGTTGAGGCCGTCAGAAACGACCGTCGGCAGCAGTGATCCGAAAAGGAGGATGGTACCGCCTCCCCGGCTTGAACGGGGGACCTCTGGATCCACAATCCAGCGCTCTAACCAACTGAGCTAAGGCGGCATTGGCGGGGTCAATAGCCACCCGCGCAGCAGAATGCAAGCCTCTCGTTCGCGCCGGATCTGCTTGCTCCGCGCGGCGCGGCTTCCGGCCTTGCCCCTTGTTTCCCGCGATGCCAGCCGCTACCCCGTTGCAATCGGGATTTTTCCTAGCCAATGGGCCATCGCGGAGGCAACAGACATGGGCATAGACAGCGAAAGCGAGATTGCGGCCAACCTTCAGATCGGGCCGACCACCCTGGGCATGGTGCGCATCTATATCGAGGCCGAGGGCGTAGACTTGCCACTCGATTTCGATCCGGACGAGGCGCTGGAAATCGCCGAGGAACTGCGCGCCGCAGCTGAGAGCCTGAAGAAGGGCGGCAGGCGTTGATCCCGGCCGCTTGCCCTTGGCGGGGCAGCAAGCTAAGCGAACCGCATGAGAATTCTGCGCGACCACCAACACGCCCTCCCCGTAAATCGCGGCGCCTCTGCCGCGATTGGCAATTTCGACGGCGTGCATCTGGGCCATCAATACGTGATCGACCGGGCGCGCAACGACACCGCTCCGCTTGGCGTGCTGACGTTCGAACCGCATCCGCGCCAGGTCTTCGCCCCCGACGCGCCGCCCTTCCGGCTGATGAATTCCGAGGCGCGTGCGCACCGGCTGGAAAAGCTCGGCGTCGATATCCTCTATGAACTCCCGTTCAACGCAGCGCTCGCCGGCCTTTCGGCAGAGGCGTTCGCGCGCGAGGTTCTGGCCGAGGGGCTGGGGCTCAGCCGGGTGATCGTCGGGGAAGATTTCTGCTTCGGGCGCGGGCGCAGCGGAAATACCGAGATGCTGACGGAGTTTGGCCGGCGCTTCGGGTTCGCGGTCGATATCGTCCCGATCCTGCATGGCGACACCGGCGCGATATCCTCGACCAATATCCGCAAGGCGCTGTCCGACGGGCGCCCGCGCGACGCCGCCGCGATGCTGGGCCACTGGCATCGGATCGAAGGCCCGGTGTTGCACGGCGAAAAACGCGGGCGGCAACTGGGCTACCCCACTGCGAACATGGCGCTTGACGGGCTGCACCTGCCCCGGCTTGGCGTCTACGCTGTGCTGGTCGATGTGCTCGACGGCGACCATGCCGGGCAGTATCACGGCGTCGCCTCGCTGGGCGTGCGGCCGATGTTCGGCGGCAAAGCGCCCAATCTGGAAACCTTCCTGTTCGACTTTTCCGGCGACCTCTACGGTTGTGACCTGTCGGTTGCCCTGGTGGACTTCCTGCGCCCGGAGATGAATTTCCCCGCGGTGGAGGCGCTGATCGCCCAGATGGACGGCGACAGCGACACCGCGCGCGCAACGTTGAAGGCATTGAAATGAGCAAGCTGCGCCCGGAATTCTGGACCCTGCCTCTCGACCGCCTTTCCCCCGGCGAGTGGGAGGCGCTCTGCGATGGCTGCGGCAAGTGCTGCCTGAACAAGCTGGAAGACGAGGAGACGGGCGAGGTCGCACTGACCCGCGTCGCCTGCCGTTTGCTCGACGACGAGAGCTGCCGCTGCGGGCAATATGACATCCGCAAGACGCTGGTGCCCGAATGCATCCAATTGACGCCCGCGACGATGGGCGACGTGGCCTATTTCATGCCGCAAACCTGCGCCTATCGCCTGCGCCACGAGGGCAAGCCGCTTTACCATTGGCACCCGCTGATCTCGGGCGATCCCGAAAGCGTGCACAAGGCGGGTATTTCGATGCAGGGCATTACGGTGCCCGAATTCGAAGTGCCCGAAGAAGAGTGGGAAGACTACATCATAGAGGAGCCGGGCACATGATCTTTGCCTCCGACAACACCGGACCCGCCGCGCCCGAAATCATGGACGCGGTCTTGCACGCCAACGCAGGCTACCAGATGCCCTATGGCAATGACACGATCATGCCGGGCGTCACGCAGAAGATCCGCGACCTGTTCGAGGCGCCGGAGGCAAGCGTGCACCTCGTGGCGACCGGCACGGCGGCGAATGCCCTGGCCCTGGCGACGCTGGCCAACCCGTGGGACGGGGTGTTCATGCACCGCATCGCCCATGCCGAAGAGGACGAATGCGGCGCGCCGGAGTTTTACACGAACGGCGCCAAGCTGGTGCTGGTCGACGGCGCGGATGGCAAGATGACGCCCGAGGCGCTTGACCGCGCGATCCTTGCGACCGGCGACAAGGGCGTTCACGGAGTGCAGCGCGGCCCGGTCACGATCACCAATATCACCGAGATCGGCACCGCCTATTCGCTGGACCAGATCCGGGCGCTGACCGATGTGGCGAATTCCTACGGGTTGAAGACCCATCTCGACGGGGCGCGCTTTGCCAATGCCTGCGCCGCGCTGGATTGCACACCCGCCGAGATGACGTGGAAGGCCGGTATCGACGCGGTCAGCTTCGGTGGCACCAAGAACGGCTGCCTCGGGGTGGAGGCGGTGGTGTTCTTCGACCCCGCGCAGGCATGGGAGCTGGAGTTGCGGCGCAAGCGCGGCGCGCATCTCTTCTCCAAACACCGGTTCCTGTCGGCGCAGATGAACGCCTACGTGACCGACGGTCTGTGGCTGCGGCTGGCAGAGCGGGCCAATGTGCGGGCGGCGGAACTAGCTGAGGGGATCAAGACCGTGCCCGGCGCGTCGCTGGAGGCGGAACCGGCTGGCAACATGATCTTCGCCCATATCCCACGCGGCGCGCACAAACGGGCGATGGCGGCGGGGGCGAAATACTACCTCTTCCCGTTCAACGCCTCGCTCGACGGGCCGGAGGATGAGACCATCCGCTGCCGCTTCGTCTGCGACTGGTCCTGTGACGGCGAAACGGTGCAGCGCTTGCTGGGGCTGCTCCGGGGGTAAGGGGTCGGCGACCCCATCGGCGCCCCCACGGGTGTCGTCTGTCGTGCGAGAGCCGATAATGGCAGGGCATGGTCCAAGTCGTGCGATTGCCAGACCGCGGGCTGGCGATGCAACAACGGTGCGAAGCACTTTACCTTGCAAGATCCGCGAAACCCCTGCGTCGCGCTTGCGCCACCAGATCGCCAGCGCGTGCGGGCGGTCTGGCGGTTGCGCGGCGCCTCAGGCGCTATTCGCGCGTGCTGCATTGCGGACATCGGCCGGTCACACCCTCGTTCTGTCCCACAGCGCCCTGATCGCGCCTGCCACCGGCACGGGATGGCTGATCGCCACCATGTGGCCGGCGTCGGGCACGCGCGCCCGCGTCGTGTCGGGAATGCCCGTTTCCATCCGGTCCAGAATGGCGGGGATGATGCGGGGGCTCTCGCCGCCCTCCACCAAGAGCGTGGGCGCCGTCACCTCGCCGAGCCGGGGAACGAGGCCCGCGCTGTCCTCGAACAGAGCCGGTTCCGACGCCTTGATCAGGTGGATCCGCTGCGTCGCGTAGTCCCGCTGCGCGGCCGGCAGATCCTCGAACGCCGTGCCGGTGCCCCAGATCTTCAGAAAGGCCCGAGCTGTCGCCGCCCGGTCCTGTCGCGCCTCGGCGGCGGCGTAGTCGGCCATTTCCCCCAGATGCGCCGAGAACGCACCGCTGCCCTTTGCGGCGGCGAACAGCACCGGTTCGATCAGGGTCAGGCTGCGAATACGGTCGGGCATGTCCTCGGCC
>Ga0210025_1000286_pt1 | contig 70589 bp, 64 predicted proteins | sample CryGeyme20150102_FD_183989 | JGI IMG/M metagenome (GOLD analysis project Ga0210025, IMG submission 183989) | Groundwater microbial communities from Crystal Geyser aquifers in Utah, USA - Crystal Geyser metaG 2015-0102 (SPAdes) (version 2) | ecosystem: Environmental > Aquatic > Deep subsurface >... | reverse complement strand
CTCTCAAGTAATTTCTGGTCTGTAAATGCTGGGATCATGTCTTATCCAAGTTCGGTTTCTTCTGCGACGATATCTGCGAACTCTCCTAAGGTTTGAATTTCTTCAAGAGTGACTTCTCGCAAGTTCAAAGAAATATGAAAATATTTATTTACTGCTGCAACAACTCTTTTAAATTCGACGTCACTAAAATTAAGATCCTCAATTAGATCTGAATCTGCATTCATCTCCGCTGGGTCATTCCCAGTAGTTTCAGACACGATTTCACTGATTTGTTGTAACAAGTTTGGCATTATTTCCGTTCTAGCTTAGTTATAGCAGTATTTGGGCAAGAACCCCATTGATAAATTTTGGTGAGGAATCGCTTCCAAATTCTTTCGCCAACTCAATTCCCTCGTCGATGAGCACCTTGGGAGGTGTGTCGGCGTGCTTTGATTCAAACATAATTAGTCTCATGATTGCAAGATCCACTTTATTAATTTCAGTCAGTGCTCTCTCAGGTGCATTAGCTTGAATGACGCTATCCAAGTCGGTAAGTTCTGCCAAAATCTTTTTTATGTATTCAAGATTTTTAACGCTCTCCATGCGCTCCGGGTGTAAACCATTGAAAGTACAGGCAAAAAGATCTCTTAGGAGTTCTTTTCGGTGTTCATGTCGCTGGTCTGACATTAGCCTTTGTGCTGGGTTTGACGCTTAGCTGCAGTCTTGACTTCAAGAACTGGTTTATTCATCTTTTGCTGACTTGGTAATGGCTTCTGAGAAACAGATTTAGTTTGAACTTTTTTCTTACTTGTTTTCTTTGACGCCTCAGCGGCAGTTAAGCCGATGCTTCTCAAGACACTTGCGACCAAGCCTCTTTTATGAAAAGGAATTGAACTAATCTTAGTGTCCTTTTTCAGCTTAGGCGTATTGCCAGCGCGTCTTTTGCCACGTTCGACTCTAGTAATTTTATTTTTAGGTAGTGCTCCCATGATTTCCTTTTTTCAGTTTCACCAGTATAGCATCTGAAGAGAGACGATTGTACCGTTACCTCTGGAGAATGACAAGGGGAGCCTAGTTTGCTCGAATTGTTTGCAACTGCTCGCGATGCAGAAGTGGCGAATGCCACTTTTTTGGTAGCATTTTCTCGAGACGCTGGGCTTTTGAGATGAGTTCAAAATTAGTCCAAGAGGCGAACTGCAGAAAAGAAAAACCATGCTGCTTTAATCCAAATAAGTCCCCAGCCCCGCGATTTTGCAAATCAAACTCCGCGAGTTTTTTGCCATCTGTGGTACTTATAAATTGTTCAAGACGCTCTTTAGTTTTCGGTTGAGTACTTTGAGAAAATAGATAACAGTACCCTTGCTGGCCAGCTCTACCGACTCGCCCTCGGAGTTGGTGCAGACTAGCCAGGCCGTATTGTTGGGCCGATTCAATAATAATGGCTGATGCTTGGGGGATATCGACGCCAACCTCAATAATTGGGGTACTGACCAGGATATCAATATCTCCCGTGAAAAGTCGTTCTAGAGTCGCATCTTTCTCAGCAGCTGGCTGCCTGCTGTGAAGTAAGACTATCCTTAGTTCTTTGCCGAATTCTTTTTTTAGTTCTTTAAATCTTGTATTGGCGTCAACAATATGCGCAGCGCCTTCTTGATCTGATTTGTTGATAAATGGACAAACAACCAAGGTAAGAAAGTTTGAGTTTTCATCTCGTTGTTTTTTTAGCCATTCGTAGAGATTGTCTCTCTTTTTTTCAGGCAAGGTCCAAGTTTTTGTTGGTAGCCTGTTTTTTGGCAGTTCGTTAATACTCGAGTGTGAAAGATTAGCAAATAAAGTCAGAGTCAATGATCTTGGAATAGGCGTAGCGGTCATGGTCAGGCGGTGATGTTCAAAGTTGGCAGTAGTTTTAGAACGTTGCCCTACTCCGAAGCGATGCTGCTCGTCATAGATAACTAGCCCAGGATTGACCTGGTCAAGAAGATTATTTAACGAGTGAGTGCCGACATAAAGCCGAGGACCAATGAAGCTCTTAGCTTTTTTGTTGCTTGTGACAAGCTCGACATTGAGATCTGGAAAAAGCTTTTGGAGTGTTTGGAAGTGTTGGGCCGCAAGTACCTGAGTTGGGGCGATCATGAAGGCGCTGTGGCCATTTCTTATCATGTGATAGCAAGCAATGCCGGCGACAACAGTCTTTCCCGAGCCAACATCACCAGTCAGGAGTCGATTCATAGGTGAAGTTTGAGTAAGATCACTAACAATTTCTTTGGAACAGGTTATTTGTGATTCGGTGAGAGTGAAGGGAATGGAGTTCGGAATAAGTTCTTCATTCAGAGTTATTTGTTGGGCCGTCTTTTTTTCAGTCCATTCTATTTTTTTGTTTTTTGCAATTCTGATGAGCTCAACAAGCTCTTCCAGAGCCAGGCGCTCTCGAGCTTTTATGGCAGCTTCTGGGTCTGATGGAAAGTGAAGCTCAACGCAAGCTGCTGCAAGAGTTTGATCGTTCTCTTTTTTTAGAACTGTATCTAATCCATCCGGCGTCTCTTCTAGGTTATCGACTATTTCTTTTAGAATTCGTCTTAGTCTCCCCTGCATAATTCCCAAGGTGCTGGAGTAAATTGGAACAATTCTGTTGGTATGAACGGTGTCATCACTTACACGTTCGAAGCTTGGTTGAATCATGATGCCAGTTTTTCCCACTACTCCACTAAAGAAGTATTGATGCTGAGCTTGAAGGGCATTCTGGACAAATCGGGCGTTAAACCACATGAGCTGAAGAGATCCAGTCTCGTCTTGAACCGCTACTTTGGTGAAAGTTCGCTTTCCTTTTCGGAAGCTTGATTTTTTAACCACCTCGGCAAGGATTGTGGCTCTCTCACCTGGAACGAGATCAGCTATAGATATTTGCAGGGAATTATCGAGATAGCGATTTGGAACGCTTAGAAGCAGCTCACCAACCGTTTTAATATTCTTTTCATGAAAGATATCTAGGAGAGCTGGTCCGATCCCAGTCACGGCTCCCAGTGGTGTGCTGATTTTGTACATTTTAGAGAAGAGCTAATAGGCCGCCGCCAACTGTACTGAGAATCATGGCGATAATGGCAACGATGGCAAAGGCATTGATGAGTTTTTGTCGATTTTTTCTAGTCATGGATTATCCTGTAAAATTTGCGCTTACCCATCTTTATAGCATCTATATCTTTAATAGAAATTATTTTGGTGGGATCGTTCGGCTTTGTCTCCTCTGGGAAAAGGGTTACTCCTCCCTGCTCGATCAGGCGTCGAAGGTTGCCGCGGCTTTCATTTGGCTCGCATCGATGGAGCAAGTCTAACAAGCTAAGCTCAGATTCTTGAAAGTTAATTTCTGGAATCTCGGTCGGCAGCGAGCCTTCTTGGACTGTGACTCTGAAGTGTTCCTCTGCGAGTCGCGCTGCCTCCTCATCATGATAAAGTTTGGTGATCTCCCTGGCGAGAAGCTGCTTAAACTGCATTGGATTTTCTCCGGCAGTCATTGCTTGGCTCATAGATTCTATTTCTGTCATTGGCGTATCGGTGAGCAAAGTAAAGTACTCAATAATCTGTTCATCGGCAATGCTCATAAGTTTGCCGTACATTTGATTTGGTTCTTCAGTAAGGGAAACAAAGTTGCCGTAAGATTTGCTCATTTTTCTACCGTCAGTGCCATTGATAATGGGGCAGGTCAGAACCCATTTTTCTCGGTTGTTGTAGCTTCTCTGGAGTTGTCTACCCATCATCATGTTGAAAAGCTGATCAGAGCCGCCAATTTCTAGATCGACGTCCATAGCTACACTGTCGTATCCCTGCAATAAAGGATACAAAATCTCATGGCCGAAAATAGGTTGCTCGTTCTTGATTCTCTCCTGGAACATGTCTCGCTCGGTTAGTTGCTGGACTGTTGTCTTGGCGAGCAGCTTAATCATATCTGCATAAGTGAGTTTATCGAGCCAGTCTCCGTTGTAGCGAATTTCAATTTTATCGAAGTCAAGAATCTTGTTAGCCTGAGATTTCCAGGTCTTGAAATTCTCTTCGATCGCCTCGTCGGTGAGAACTGGTCTGGTGCTGTCTCGACCTGTTGGATCACCAATGCGCACGGTGCCATTACCAATTAATAAAATAACTTGATGACCAGCGTCTGCAAATTGTTGTAGTTTTCTTAGAACCACCGAGTGACCAAGGGTGAGAAGTGAGCCAGTTGGATCAATGCCGAGGTAAATTCTGATTTTTTTCTCAGACATCAGTTTTTCGAGCGAGGCAATATCTGGAAGTATTTGCTCGACTCCGCGAGTGAGAATTTTTGGAGTAATTTCTGTCATCTTTTTATTGTACCCTATATTTATCACTTACTGATAAAATGGACACATGGTACTTCGCGCACAACTCGACTTCTGGCTTCTGGTTTTCAACAACAAGCTGCGGTACTATTGGTACGTCATGTTCAGAAAACTACAAAGACGACAAAAGTCTGTGGCTCGTTCTCGAAGAAGTACGGGGTTTGTTACTCAAAATAAGCGTAAATTATTAAAGTTTAAAATCATTCGTTTTCTAGCGATCGGTGGGGCCGTTGGTATTGTTGTAGCAATTCTTCTCTTTTTTGGCTTATTCGCTTGGTTTTCAAAAGACTTGCCTGCTCCAGGAGAAGTTGTCAGAAGGTCTGGATTCAGTACAAAAATCTTGGATCGCAATGGCGAACTTTTATTCGATCTCTACGATCAAGAGAGGCGCACTCCTGCGGCCCTTTCTGAATTACCCGAGGATCTGAAAAATGCCACGATCTCCGTAGAAGATAAAGATTTTTATAAGCATGGCGGCTTTGACATGATGACGGTGCTGCGCATTCCCTATAATTTTATTGCTAGACAAAGACTGGTGGGTGGATCGACCCTGACCCAACAACTTGTGAAGAATGCTCTTCTTACTAATGAGCGAACGGTAACTCGCAAGTTCAAGGAGCTTGTCTTATCTCTTCAGCTCGAGAGAACTTTTACAAAAGATCAGATTCTAGAAATGTACTTGAATGAAGCACCATATGGAGGAACTGCCTGGGGAGTTGGAACTGCGGCAGAGGTGTATTTTGACAAACCAGTCAGTGAGTTGAACTTGGTCCAGTCAGCAATTCTCGCCGGTCTGCCGCAAAGACCATCTGCATATTCGCCATTTAGTGGCCAGGTTGATGATGACGGAGAGTCTCTTTGGAAAGTTCGCGCCAAAGGTGTACTTAGAAGAATGCGAGAGGACGACCATATTACAGAGCTCGCCTATGACCAAGCTCTTTCAGATCTGAATACAGTTGAGTTTTCGAAAAAGCAGCTCCTGATTAAAGCGCCTCACTTTGTCTTCTATGTTAGAAATCTTTTAGACGATTTGTATGGGGAAGAAGTTGTCACAAACTCGGGATTTAAAGTCACCACAAGTTTAGATCTGAAACTGCAGCAACAAGCGGAAGAGATAGTCTTGGATGAAGTCTCGCAAGTTGAGGGACTGAATATCACCAATGGAGCCGCTCTGGTTATGGACCCAAGATCTGGGGAAATTTTGAGCATGGTTGGTAGTAAGAATTTTTCAAGTGAAGATATTGACGGCCAATTCAACGTCGTCGTCGATGGCTTGAGGCAGCCTGGATCTTCGATTAAGCCAGTGACATATCTAACCCTCTTACAGCGTGGCTATACTCCTGCCTCAGTTCTGAATGATACTCCAACTAAATTTGTTAGTAATGAAGGAGCTGATGCTTATGAGCCTGGGAACTATGATGGAAAATTTCACGGTCCCGTCTCTGTGCGTGATAGCTTAGGTAGCTCTCTTAATATTCCTGCTGTTAAGGCATTGGCGTTGGTTGGAATTGATTCATTTTTGCAGCAGGCTTATGACATGGGTTTTGTTACTTTGCAGCCAACTCAGGAAAATAAACGCAGATTTGGTTTAGCCGTGACCCTAGGAGGTGCTGAAGTTCACCTAATTGACACGGTTACAGCTTATAGCTCATTTGCTACGGGCGGTATTAAGACTGAGCCTGTTGCTATTCTTAAAATTGAAGATAAGAGTGGCAATACGATTTTTGAGCATAAGCCCGTAGAAGGAAGACGACTTTTTTCTGAAGCTGAGGCGTTTCTTATTAATCATATTTTGTCAGACAACGCGGCACGCTCCATTGCTTTCGGAACCAGATCTTTGCTGAATATTAGTCCAAACATTGCTGTAAAAACTGGAACTACTAATGATCAGCGTGATAACTGGGCAATTGGTTGGTCAAGGGAAATAGTAGTTGGTGCTTGGGTTGGAAACAATGATAACAGTCAGATGAAGACTGTTGCTTCGGGTGTTTCGGGAGCGACGCCAATTTGGAGGCGCATCGTTCTTGCAGCACTTGATTCTGGCTACTCGGATCCAGAGTGGGAGATTCCCGAGTCAGTTGAAAAAGTCATGGTCGACAGTATTTCTGGTTATCCAGAACACGATGGTTATGCGAGCAAGAGTGAATATGTTTTGGCAAACACACTCCCCTCTCTTCCAGATTTGATTCACACAAAACTAAAACTCTGCAGAGGTGAAAACAAATTAGCTCCAGAGGCCAGAATGGCTTCAGGTGATTACGATGAGAAAGAGTTTATTGTTCTAAGAGAAAATGACCCACTCTCATTAGACGGCATTAATCGTTGGCAGGAGGGTATCAATTCCTGGATTAATGCTCAGGAAGATGGGCGTTATAAAGTTCCAACTGAGTACTGCGGTGACCAGAGTGAGATTTATATCGATCTGAAAAGGCCCGAGAACGAGAAAAATTATTCTGATGAAAATATCGAAGTTGAGATTCAGTCTGATTCTGGTGATGGCATTGAAAAAATTGAGTTAATCGTCAATGGTTCTGTCAGGGAAACCATAAATGACCGCAACTACAAGGGGAAAATTAAGCTAGGTGCGGGAAGATATGAAGTTTGGGCAAAAGCTTACTCCAGGTCAGGAAAAACTAAAGAATCCAGCAAGAAAAAAATCGGTACAGGGGGAGTTGATTGGAAAACTCCCGATCCAACTCCGACGCCATCTCCAAGTCCTTCGCCCACGCCGACTCTAAGCCCAACGCCATCTCCGACTCCCACCCCAACTCCAACGCCAACTACAACTCCATAGTCTTTTTTAGTTTTGTTTCCAAAATAATTGCTAGTCCTACGGCTATGAGAAGCCTTCCTTGCGGCAGTGTGTAGAGATAGTGATCAAGGCTGAGTAGCGGCGTGAACAAGGCTGAAAAAAGAAGTAGTGAGTCAATATCTATAGCCTTCATTTTCCTTGGAAAAATTAGTAGAAGACCAATTAATCCAAGCAATCCAACTTCCGAAAATAGCAACCAACCAACATGATGAGCTGGTTGAGCGAATTGAAATAAAGCAGAGTCGTTGGTATTAGTGATTAAAGAAGGAATGAAACCATTAAAACCTACTCCAGTCACGGGATGATAGATAAACATATTAGCTGCTTCTTTATTCAGGGAAACTCTGCGTCCCACACTTGAATTACTTGATATTAGCTGTGCCAAAATAAGTAGAGTCGGGGTAATAAGAAAGACAAACCAGAGGGATTTTATTATTCTTGTTTTGGTAATTTTTTGCCAAGATTTTTTCTTGTAAAAGACTAGAGCCACAATTGTCGCACTTAACCATGCTGAAATTGAAAAGGTTAAAAAGATTGCAATTACTCCAAGAGTCAGAGCTAAAGCTAGAAAAAACTTGTTAACTTGTTTTTTTCGCAACCACACTAAAGTCATTAGGCCTACTAAGACACCAGCTAGAATATTTGGATGAGGCGTGGTCCCGCTCGGCAGAAGGTACTGGACTCCGAACAGAGTCTGGTTGGCAATGCCAGCATACTTAAGCAGATTGCTTTCACCAAAGAGCCAGTAGCCTCCTAAAGAGTGTTGAAAAATAAATTGGTAGATCGCCAGGGATGATTGAAAACATATGGTGGTAATTAAGCTGTAAGCCACCAAGTTGCTATGAGTAACAACCTTGGGCAATTGCAAAATTGTGGTTGTAACTACTGCTGCGATTAGAAGCTCAAGAAAAAACCAGAGACTACTAGTCGGGACTGGAGAAAATACTTGAATAACGGCTAAAACTACAACAAAACCAATTGACTTCCAGTGAGTTCGAAAGCTCATCATTCTTGAGATTAGAGCAACACAAATCAGTAGTGTCGCAATTAGCTCGCTTGCGTACAGTTTTGGAATTAGATAATCAACTCTAAGTCCACCAAAGTAGCCAAGCTGACGGTCTAAAACATAGAATAAGTTGCTGGGAATCAGGAAGATCAGCAGTCCTAATAGAGCTGAAGTAAGTTTAAAAAAAAGTTGGTTAGTTCGCGAGTTCTCCGACAAGATGTCCTTGCCAGTCACTCTCAACGAGAGCAACAAGTTGTTTTCGAATAGGGGCGACCATCTCTGAAGAGATTGGTTGGTCTGGATGGCGATAAATAATAGTGAATGTGAAATTTCTATTGTAAATAGTCTTGAGGTTGACTTCTTCAATCAGAGAGTCGGCGTTTGTTAAAGCTTTTATCAATTCTCCAACTTTAGTCTTTTCTTTTAGAGTGAAAGTCAGGTCTTCGATCAGAGCCGCTGTTTTTGGTAGGGCTTTATAGGTTGGATGAGATGAGCTCAACTGTACTAATTTTGCCATTTTTAATTGAATAGTCACGCGCCCGTTTTTTACTGCAATTTGGCCAATTGAGTCAGGAGTGCCATTGACCATAATATTTCCGACTTGGTCATCAGATTCTAATGGAGATATCAATGTATTATAAATATGAAGCTTGGTGAAAAGTAACTCTAGATCACCTCTGACTGTTCGATAATCTCTGTTTGAAACCATTGCCAAAGTCAGTTCCTCATTCGGCAGATCTTTTTCTTGAGGTATATATATATTTGCAAGTTCAAAAACAGAAATTGAGCTTCTTTCAGTATTTCCATCGATGACGCTCTCTAGAGAGGGAACCAAAGATCTTCGTAAGTAGACTTTGTCATCAGTGAGAGGATTAGAAACTTTCAGATGATTTTCTAAGTTAAAACCACTTGTCTTTGCTTCAGTTTCACTGACCATTGAGTAGGTATAAACTTCTTGCCAGCCGATCGCGCTTAGAAACTCTTTAGCTCGGTGTTCTAGACCAAAGTTGGTAGCTTTTGGTCGATTAAGCGGAATCGCCGTAGGCATTAGAACACTTGGAATGTTGTGATAGCCGTAAATTCTAGCAACTTCTTCAATGATGTCTGCTGGAATGGCGATATCTGGCCTAAAGCTTGGTGGAGTGATCGCTAAAACGTCACCCGCGATACTTGTATTGCACTCTAGTTTCTCGAGCATTTTTGCCGCATCTTCAAGAGATAATTTAAATCCCAGATACTCAGAGAGTTTTATGGTGGTAAGGCTTATCTCTGTCGGAGGAATTTTATTTGGGAAGTGATCATAGACTTCGCTAGATACTTCGGCTTGGCAAAGTTCTTGGTAGAGCTTTACTCCCATCTTCATCACATCACTGGCAAGATTTGGATCAACATTCTTTTCCATGAGCTGCGCCGCTGTGGTTCTAATCGAATGAGTCATGCTGGCGAAGCGTACTTTTTTGGCATCAATGGACTCCATTAATAAGAGAACGTTTTTAGTACTTTCGTCAATCGAAGTATTCTTCGTTCCTTTTATAGATGGTAAGTCAATGATCGTGCCTTCGCCGTTTTTAAAAACTACTTCTCCGCCCACTGCCGTGAACGATTCACCGTCTAAGGTTTCGAATGTCTCTCCCGCGCCTGCCTCAACAATGCGGATTTCATTCCCGGTAGCGACTAGTTTGTCATAGTCAAAAGCATGGCAAGGATAGCCAAGTTCGTGAGTAATATAATTGGTAATATCAATAACTGCATCATGGACATTCATCTCGATTTGTTCTAAGCGATCTGCCATCCATTTTGGAGTTTCCGTTCTATTTACGGAGCTCAAAACGACACAGATCGTTCGATTGTTAAGTTCATCATTTTCAAGAATTCTTGGTAGAGGTAAGGGATTGTTTGCCTTTGAGACATTGGGTAAGTTCAATGGCTTTAGTTTTGCTACGACTCCGAATTGAGGCAAAATGGCCGCCGCTTCTCTAGCGATACCTCTAATAGACATCGAGTCAACTCGATTGGTTGTGACCTCAATATCATAGACGGGTTCACCGTTATGATCGTTGATTCGCTCTACCGAAGGACCGGAAAGTGATAAATAATCTTGGATTTGCTTAGGTGTCGCCTCTGTATCGAGATGCTCTAGGAGCCAGGAGTGTGGGATGAGAATGTTCATATTAAAATTGCTCCAAAAATTTAAAGTCGCCGCTGTAAAGCAGTCTGATATCGTCAATTTCTAAGCCTTTTTTCAGGGTGTAAGTTCTCTCTATTCCCCAGCCAAAAGCAAAGCCTGTGTAGACATCTGGATCAATACCACCTGCCTTTAGAACATTTGGATGGACCATGCCGCAGCCGCCGACCTCATGCCAGCCCGATTTGCAGAAACGGCATTTTTCTGTTTTACCATCCTGGGCAATCTCTCCGGTGCCTGAGCAAATATGACAGCTAAAATCTACTTCGAAAGAAGGCTCTGTAAATTGAAAATGGAATGGTCTGATGCGACTTTTAGTTCCAGGACCATAGAACTGTTCAGCGAAGTAATCAAGAGTGCCCTTGAGATGTTGGATGTTAATGCCTTTATCGACAACTAGGCCTTCAAATTGGTGGAACATTTGAGTGTGTGTAACATCCTGTTGCCTTCTGTAGCAGCGAGCAATGTTGATCATTCTGATTGGAGGCTCCCCCAACCTTTCCATTTCTCGGACCTGACCATTCGAGGTGTGTGGAGTGAGAACAACCTGGCCCTTTTCATCACTTCTCGGTAAATCGACAAAGAAAGTTTCCCATTCATCGCGCGCTGGATGGGAAGGTGACATGTTTAAACTTTCGAATGCATACCAGTCCCAGTCAACTTCAGGATATCTGACTCTGGTAAAACCAATGTGCTCGAAAATACCTGTAATTTCTGCCATGGCTTGTGAAATTGGATGTACATGGCCAACTTCTGGTTTTTCGCCAGGTATGGTCAGATCAACCCAACGCTTATCTTTGACCTCTCTGCCCGTACTTGAAGCCAATACAGTTTCAATAGCTGTTTTAAGCTGATTTAAGGCCTTGCCAGCTGTTTTTCGATCGGTTGGCTCAACCTCAGTGATTTGTTTTGAAATAATTGTGAATAAGCCATTGTTGGACAAAAACATTTTTTCTAGATCAGAGCGAGTGGCGCTTGCCTGCTGCTGAAGCTTCGCCTCGATATCGGCAAGTTGTTCTAGGAATGTTGTAATAGTCATGCTTGTTTATTCTACCAGTAAAAAACCCCGCGGTTGCGGGGTTTCTATTTTCTGTTAATTAGTTGTTTTTACCCGCGAGCTTGTTTTATGACTTCTCCAAAAGCACTAAAGTCTTTGACAGCTAAGTCAGCGAGCATTTTGCGATTGATTGAAATATTAGCTTTTTTCAAGGCCGCGATGAACCATGAGTACTTTAATGAATTATCAAATTCTCTCAAAGCCGCATTGATTCTCAAAATCCAGAGTTTGCGCATGTCGCGTTTTCGAAGTCTTCGACCAACATAGGCGTATTGACCAGCATGAAGCAAGGCTTCATGAGCGCGTTTATAAAGTCGACTATTGGCACCGCGAAAACCTTTGGTGGCTTTGAGAACCTTATTGTGTCGACGTCTTCTGGTAATTCCTGTTTTTGCTCTTGGCATATATATTTCCGATCCTAGGCTAGTCCAAGCATTCGCTTGATTTTTCTGGCAAATTTACCAGTTACTTGTTGTGGTGTTCTGTATTTTCTCAAAGTTCTCTTGCTTTTGTTTCTACGTAGATGTCTCATATTCTGAGATCTGCGCATGACTTTTCCAGTCTTAGTTATTTTGAAGCGTTTTGAAACTCCAGATCGTGTTTTTTGTTTATTTTTTGTCATTTGGTTTTACTTTTTTTACTGGTAGTAGTTGTGCTATCAGTTTTTTCCCCAACATTTTTGGTTCTAGTTCTACAGTTGAGTATTCAGATGTTCTCTCAATCACTCGTGCAAAAACTTGTTGACCAAATTCTTGCTTAGTGATTTGTCGACCTTTGTACTGCAGACTGAGTCTAACCTTATCTCCTCTTTTTAGGAAGGTAGATACTTTCTTTAGTCTGGCTTCAAAGTCTCCATCACTCATAAAAGGGGTGAACCGCACCTCTTTTAATTCTTGTGTTTTAGCTCGTTTTCTTCCAGCCGCTGCCTTTTGTTGCTGCTGAAACTTGAATTTACTCAGTTCAATTAGCTTAACAATCGGTGGCGTTGCTAGTTCGTTTACGAGCACCACATCTTTGTCTTCTTCGCGAGCTCTTTGAATAGCTTCGCTCAGAGAAATAGTGCCTATCATCGCACCATCTTCAGCAATTGCTCGGACGTCTGTAGCACGAATTTTTTCGTTCGCAACTAAGCGGATTCTTGGCTCTCGCCTTTTAACTCTACCTTTTCTTATCACTGTTTGTGAGTATCCCTTCGTCCTGTGCAACTACTATTCTGCCAGATGTGCACACAATGTTGGTATTGTACACGAGTCTTTTCGGAAAACAATAATGGGGTGGTATAATCACCTTTCATACGTGAACTCGTAGCTCAGTTGGTTAGAGCGCCACATTGACATTGTGGAGGCCAGAGGTTCGAGTCCTCTCGAGTTCACCATTTTTTTGCAGGTTATCCCGCACTGATCGAACTAGATTTCTCGTGATTCATCATTTCTTGAACTTGGCTGGTCTTTTCATAGCCACTGCCTTCAATTCGGCCACCCTGCTTCTTTTTCTTCTTTTTGCTCTTTTGTGCTGAGGCGTTAGCCCAGGTTCTAGCACTTCGAATTTTCTGTCTTAAAAGCATGATGAAGGCTCGAAGTTGGGCAAAAAAGTTCTTAAAGTAAGCGCCTCTTTCTCCAACGTCTACGACCTCGGTCATGAGGGTGATCTCCACATCTTTTTGAAAGGCGCCAATATCTTTAGCAAGAAGTCTGAGTTCTTTTCGAATTTCATCGATGTCTTTTGCGACTTGTTCTGCTCTGGCGTCAAAAATGTCTTTGGCGTCGACTGGATTAACCTGATCATGGAGTTTTCGTCTGAGCGCTTCTCTCTTTTCTTTTTGAGCAGCTAGCTCTTGTTGCTCTTTGAGCATTTCGGGACTTGGTTGGGAGTTTGCTGTTCTGCGATCGCCTGGAAAGGCTCCGCCTGTTCTGGCTAGGGCTTCACTGAGAGTTTCTCCTGGAGTTTGCTGGGGTTTAGAGCCGTAAGCAGTTTTTTCAGTTTCTGCGAGCGCGCGAGCAAACGGATTAGCTTGGGCGCTTCCGTGAGAACCGGGCAATGGTTGTTTTTGTGTTCCTGTTTGCATTTTAGGTCGTATCTAAGATACGCACTTTAGTTTGCAGATTATAGGCTTGTTTCTGTCTGGTGTCAATCGCTTCTAGTGTACCACTAAAGTGAAAGAAGATGTTCGTGAACGCGCTCGTTGAAAAGGGATTGATGCACAACTGAGCGATACTCTGGATTATTTCTCTCTTTTTTGACAAATTCCTTGTCTTCTAGGGTGTCTAGCTTGGCGTCAATGTCCTTGTCTTCAATGGTAATTTTTGCTTCTTGAGCAATGGCGTCGGTAATGAGGACAGATTGGAGTTTGGTGACAGCGCGAACTGTAACTTGTTGGGAAAAATCCTCTTCGGTTTGACCGCTGCGTTTAAGATATTCTGCGATAGAAAGCTTCATACCTTGAAGTTGTCGCTCCATTTCTCTGATGTCTGCCTCGATTTCCCTTTTAACTAGAAGCTCTGGAACCTGAGGTCTGAACTCAGCTGCGAGATCAGAATAGATGTGTTGCAGGATGTGAGTTTTTTCTGCTTCTTCATCTTTTTTTGCAGGTTCTTTTTTATCTTTTGATTTTTCAGCCTTTTTATTTTGTTCAGCGATTTCTGCCTTAGCTTTTTTAATAGTTTTTTTAACGACCTCAGCATATTTAGGGAGTTTTAATTCTGGTTTTTCAGCGATGTGTGCTTCTATTTCCCAGTCACCGACTTTTTCGATTTTTACTGGGCGAAACTCTGGGTTTGTGAGGGGCTTGTGTTTGCCTTTTGTGACTGCTTCGGTATAAAGCTCTGGCAAGAGTTCTTGCAAGGCTTCCTGGGCCACTTGCTCGAAATCTAGATGCTGCTCTGCTACATTAGCAGGAACTTTTCCAGCTCGAAATCCTGGGAGTTTGAGTTTTTTCTTGAGTTTGTTAACCGCCAATGAAGAGGCTGCAGCAGCATCTTTAGCTGGAATTGTGATTTTTAAAATTGTATTGCCAACAATAATGTCAGGCTGTTTCTTTTCAGTTTTTTTGGTGTTTTTTTGATTTGTCATGGGCGGCATTATACCGTGACCTACTCAAGTATGGTATAAGTGATTGGTTATTTGATAAAGGAGCTCTATGAGTATGGAAAATAAGTCGACAACGCTGCTACATGTAATCTGCGATTACGTGGCCGGCGGCATGGAATTTGGGGAGATCACCAATCGTCTTCAGTTTCACCTGAGTGCTCCTCACGCTGTTCGAATTCATCCCACCGAAGTTCCCTCTCTAGATACAATGGCTATTGGTTTTGTTACGGCTCAGTATGCATATGCGCCAAACACTGGTCGCATGTTCATTTATGGAAATGCCGCTCCTAGAAGAGATAGTAACAAGGCGATGAAAAGCAACATTGACCATGGGATTAAATATGCTCGTCTAAACAATGGTGTGGAGATCGTTAACGTCTGGTCAGAATTTGCGTTTGGATTTGTTAAAAAAGATATTGTTGAGTTTCGCGATATTGACTGCCCCAACAGTGGCTCCCAATTTAGGTCTCGTGATTTCTTCCCAGAGAAAGTTGCTGAGCTAGTAAATGGCAACAGGTCTTCATTGGGCAAAGAACTTGATATTTCAGAGATCCCCGAGATTCCTTCTAATTTAATTGCTTGGACAGATGGTTTTGGCAATATTAAGACAACCATGCGCAAAACCGATCTAGAGAAGATGAAGCTTAAGCCCGGCGATAAAGTTCAGGTGATTCTGAATGGCGTCAGTATGCTCGGAGTGATTTCTACCGGCGGCTTTACGGTCGATCGAGGTGTTCTGGCTGTAAACGCTGGTTCAAGTGGCTACGAAAATCCTTTTGTCGAATTATTCTTGCGAGTTCATCACATGAGTGAAAAAACCGCGGCGGTCAGATTCGATTATCCAGAGGGCGGTTCGGAATTTAAGATCAAGCCACTCTAACTGAATCTGAAATTGACAGTATAATAGAAGTATATCGGCGCGGTACCAGAGTGGTCTAATGGCGAGGACTGCAAATCCTTCGATTCGCGGGTTCAAATCCCGCCCGCGCCTCCATACTATGCAACAACTGATTAAGATCATTGCCCAAATACAAAAATTTGTTTTGCAACATCGAGCACAAATTACGCTTTTATTTGTAATTGCTGAGTGGTCGATACTAGCATTAGTAGTCCTGGCAGTTCTTGTTTATAAATCTGGCAATGGTCTCTCACTGATTTTTCTTGATGAAGCTGGTAAGAAGTTTGGGACTCTTGGATTTATTTTGTACGTGTTTACCTTACTGCCAAGTTTGATAAGAAGATTGAAGCTTACGACAATTCAACCAATTGGAACTACCCTGATGGTTTTCAGACGCCATCTGGGAATTCTGATGTTTCTGAGTATTTATACACACCAATTTTTCACGACTACCTTGATCGCTTTAGTAATTGCCAAGTTTAACTTTGCTAACTTTGCTCCAAACTTACTTATCCACCATATAGTTGGCTACATTGCCCTTGGAATATTATTCCCTCTTTGGCTGACTTCGAATGATTTTTCAGTTAAGAAAATGGGTAAGTGGTGGAAAGTCCTTCATCGTTTCACATACCTTGCTATGTTTTTCATCATGATCCATGTAGCTCTGGTGGGAGAGCCACTTTATGCTATAACCTTGGGCATGATCGCTGTTCTTGAAATAATTGCTCGGTTTCGTAAATAATGCAGAAGCCAAAAACCTACTTTATCCACACATTCGGTTGTCAGTCCAACAAGTCTGATAGCGAGCGCATTGCGGGTGACTACCAAGCTCGTGGTTACACGGAGGCTGAATCTTGGCAGAGTTGCGACGAGCTAATCGTGAATACTTGCGCTATTCGTCAGAGGGCTGAAGATAGAGCGCGCGGTTTCATGCATAACGTAGTGACTCACTTTAATGAGCTAGGCCTAAAGCGTCCCAAAATTATTCTCACTGGCTGCATGACTCATCATGGCAATACCAAGCTTTACGAGATGATGCCACAGGTCGATGAAATACTACCTATCAATGAAGTTGGCTTTAATAATGCTGCCATTCGCAAGGATAAAAAACACGCCTGGGTGCCGATTTCCACTGGTTGTAACTCCTTTTGCACTTTTTGCATCGTTCCCTACTCCAGGGGTCGTGAACAATCGCGGTCATTTGACGAGATTATCAATGAGGTTAAAGATTTAGTTTCTCGTGGATTCACTGAGATTACCTTGTTGGGGATGAATGTGAATTCGTGGGGGTTAGAAAAGGTTGGAATTGGGTTTAGAAAGCTAATGATGGAAAGGGAAAGTTTTACTCGTTCCGATCTTCCGGATAATCAGTCGCAGTATCTTAAGCCAAAGGAGACTCCCCCATTCGTAAAGCTACTCCAGGCCATTTCGGCTTTTGAAGAGATAAAAATGATTAGATTTATGACCAGCAATCCCTGGGATTTTCATGACGAATTGATTGAAGAAATCGGTAGAAATAAGAAGATTGATCGCTACGTTCATCTGCCAGTTCAGTCTGGAAGTAATGACGTTCTGTATCGAATGAATCGAGGCTACACCCGCGAGCGATACATGGAAATTGTCAAAAAACTTCGAGCCGCAGACAGCGAAATTGTCATCGGAACAGATATCATTGTTGGCTTTCCAGGAGAGACAGAGGAAGAATTCCAGGAAACAGTTTTATTGGCCAAAGAGGTTTCTTGGCTAATTGGTTTCGTGGCCATGTATTCTCCCCGACCTGGAACAGCTAGCTGGCGAATTTATCCTGACGACATTCCTCATAAAGTGAAAAAACAGCGTTGGGATTTGCTTGATGAGTTGATCAATAAGAGAAACTTGTCAACCCGTCCTATCGTAGTCTAATGAAAAACAATAAGACAATCATTTCGATCGTTGGTGAAACGGCATCGGGGAAAACGGCCGCGGCATTCCAACTTGCCAATTACTTAATTGAAATAAATTCTTGCTCAGGCGTTGATATCATTTCTGCCGATTCTCGCCAGGTTTATAAGGACATTGCAGTTCTCTCAGGTGCGGATATTCCCGAGGGTTTTAATCAGAAAACAGAGCAAGGCTTGTTGCCATTTCTCGAAAAAAGCTCGATCAGATTGCATGGAGTTGGCATTTTAGAAGCAAACGAAGAGTGGTCGCTGGGACAATTCCAAAGGTTTGCTCTAAAGCTGATTGATGAAGCTCTTGTCCAGAATAGAAAAGTAATTATTGTGGGTGGAACGGGTTTATATCACATGCAGTTATTTCAGACTGAATCTAGACTTAGAGTGCCGCCGAATATTGAGTTAAGAGAAAAGGCGGAAAAAATGTCTCTTGAAGAATTGCAAAATTGGCTGTCCCAGCTTGACCCATCCAGAATTGCAAAAATGAACAATTCAGATCTGCAAAATCCACGTAGGCTGGTTCGGGCCATTGAACAGGGCTTGGAAGCAGGTGATACTAAGCCGAGCGTTGAGTTGATAAATCCTAAGTACAGTCACAAAATAATTGGAATTCGAAGTCAGACTTCAGAGCTAAAGCTTAAAATTGCTGAGCGCGTGAAAAATAGATTTGATGGTGGAGCGGTTCAGGAAGTTAAAAAATTACGTGATTTTCTCGAGCTTGCCTCTGGCATTAAAACAACATTGGGATTTAAAAATATTGAAAGTTTTCTAGATGGAGACATTAATGAAGATGAGTGCATAAAGAGTTGGGTAGTCAGTGAATTAAAATATGCGAAAAGACAAAGAACTTGGTGGAAGCCAATTTCCAATATTGAATGGGTTGATGACGTGAAGGCTCAAAATATGTATACTAGAGTGGTATGTTAAGTCTTTTTTCCAAACGAACTGAAATAGCTGTGGCTCGAAGTACGGTTTTTTTCATCTTTGGTATTCTTCTAGGTTCATACTTCCTGTTTCAAATAAGATCCATCGTGATCTTGGTGTTTTTGGCCTTCATTATGATGGTGGCCTTGAATCCAGTTGCCCAAAAACTCCAGAAATATTTGAAGATGCCTCGAATGTTGAGTATCGTTTCGACATATATTTTGTTAATTACAATTCTTAGCTTGCTAATAGGTTTAGTTTTGCCTCCGCTTTTTATTCAGCTTTATGCTCTCTTGAAGACAATCGACATTCCCCTTTTACAAGAGTATGTTGCTCGACTGAATTTTAGTTTATCAGCTTCAGATATTTCTAACATTGCCGATCAAGTTGGAAGCTCAGTCTTTACAGTGATGGGAGTAGTCCTTTCTACTTTTGCTGGAATATTTACAACTTTCACTCTTTTCGTTTTGTCATTCTTCATGCTTATCGAAAGACCAGTTCTCCATAAAAAAATTGCTTGGTTTACGTCCGACAGAAAGCATTTTGAGGCTGCTGAGAAATTTTTGATCACAATTGAGAATCAACTAGGTGGTTGGGTTCGCGGCCAGTTAGTCCTAATGCTAGTTATTGCCGTATTCACATACATTGGCTTCTTGTTAATTGGCATTCCATACGCTTTGCCATTGGCGATTTTAGCTGGTTTCCTTGAAATATTGCCAAATATTGGTCCAACTATCGCTGCTGTTCCTGCGATAACGATTGCTTATATCAGCTCTGGTCCCGCTCTTGCCGTAGTTGCTCTGCTTTTTTCGATTCTTGTCCAGCAGCTTGAGAACAATGTTATTGTTCCAAAGGTAATGAGAGAAAATGCCAATGTTAATCCGCTAATCTCAATAATCGCAATCTTAATTGGACTGCAGTTGGCGGGCGTAGTTGGTGCCTTGTTGGCCATCCCCCTCTACATTGTTATCAGAACGGTGTACGGATCATTCTTCAGAGCTTAAATGCTATAATTCACTTAGACTGTGCGACCGAGCGATGGCTCTGGTACGTTTACGTTCCAGAGAGGAAAGTCCGGACAGCAAAATGTAGGGTGCCTTGTGAAAACAGGGGAGTTGTCACTTGTGACAACGACAGTTAGAGCAACAGAGACGAGTCCCTCCTTTGGAGGGGGTGAAACGGGCAATCCTCCCCGCTGCAACCAACGACCTTCACCATAATGGACACATTTCCTTTTTCGGTGATAATGACATGGGCATAGATAGATCATCGTTTCAAACAGAATCCGGCTTATGAGTCGCACAGTCTATATAAATCCGAACCACAATTTTTGTTCATTTGTGGTTATAATGCAAATATAAGGAGGTCTTATGTACAACACATTAAGCCAATTTTTCAGCCAATCTGTTTCCGATATCGCCATTTTCTTACCAAGACTTGCTGCAGCGATTCTTATTTTTCTAGTAGGTATAGCTTTAGCAGGTGCTCTTCGAAAGCTCGTTGTTAAGCTTCTTGATAAACTAAGATTTTCCGCCGTTTTGAAGAACACTCCAGTCGAGCATTTTGTTCAGAACGCAGAGCTCGCTCAACGAGTCGAGGATGTTTTGGGAAGTATTTTATATTGGTTAGTTATGTTGGTAGTGGCTCAAACATCTGTAAGCGTCATGGGCTTAGCTTCTCTCTCAGTTCTTTTAGAAAGAATTCTTGGTTATCTCCCACAGGTGTTTTCAGCTGTCCTAGTACTCTTTATAGGTATTCTAATTTCTGGATTGGTTGAGAGTCTGGTTAAAGGTGCCCTCAGAAGTCTTGACGCCAAGAGCGCCAGAGCTTTGGGTAAAGTGGCCAGCTACTCTGTAGTAACAATTGTAGTTCTCATTGCTCTTTCAGAACTTGGAATTGCACAAGAATTTATTTTCATCTTGTTTGTTGGATTTGTTTCAACGCTCTCACTTGGCTTCGGCTTAGCTCTTGGTCTAGGCGGCAAAGACTTGGTTGGCAAACTTTTAAAAAGCTGGCACGCTGATATTACGAGCAAAAAATAAGCTTATCTACTTGTTCCTAGGTGCAGAACAACAATGCAGGTGTTGTCGGTATATTTGTCGTATGAGTTGCAGTCTATTGCTAACCCCATATCTCTATAATCGTCTTCAAGAAGTTGAGCATCATGCATCGGACTTTCTTGCCACTTCTTAAGGGTTTCCCAGGCAGAAGTTGTTCCAAAGGCTAGATTTTCTCCTGCCCTGGCGTAAGTATACCCAGCCTTAGTAAAAAATTGCCAGGGAGCTTGGTTGTCCTGATTTTGATGTCGCCAGTATTTCTTTGCGACCATATCCGAAAGTTTATACTTAGCGCTGATTTCTAGCGACTGGTGCGCCTTCAGCACGGTCTTTCCCTGCTCTCTTCTATAGCCATTTATCAGACCATAGAGTTTGTCAGCTTCTATTTCTCGGGTGGTTTTAGTCCCAAGAACCTGGGTGTTTTCAGGTTTCGGGGTTGGAGTCGTTAGCTGAGGTTGTTTTGATTGTTTTGAAACTAACATTGAGGATACGGTAACGCCTCCCGTTACTACAGCAATGAAACCAGCAACAGCTATAACTTTATAATCAATCATTCTTTATAAGTGTAGCACTTACCTAGATCTCTGCTCGATACTGAAGAGCTTCGGTAATGTGTTTAGATTCAATGATTTTAGAACCTTCTAAGTCGGCAATTGTCTGAGCAACTTTAAGAGTTTTGAAGTAACCCCGGGCTGATAACCTCAATCTTTCAGCGGCCTTGGTCAAAATATCTCTCCCCTCGCTTGTCGCGAGGCACATTTTTCTGGCTGAAGTCCCGTCAAGATCTCCATTTGTTCTAAAATTAGTGCCGCCTAGTCGTTCTGACTGCAACTGCCTTGCTTCGAGAATTGAATTTCTGACTAGTTCTACTGAATTATCATTGTTTAGAATTCCGTTGGCCAGTGTTCTAGTTTTGACTGCCTCGACCCTAACGTGAAGGTCGATTCTATCTAGGAGAGGGCCAGAAAGTTTTCTGGTGTATCTTTGTCTAACGGGAGGGGTGCATGTACAGGGTTTGTGAGTACCCCAAAATCCACACGGACAAGGATTTGAGGCAGCTATGAGGGCAAAATTAGCAGGGTAAGTAGCGGTACCAACTGCCCTGGTTATTGTGACTTCTCCTGACTCTAGAGGTTGGCGCAAAGATTCTAGCGCAGAGCGGGAAAATTCCGGCAATTCGTCAAGAAAGAGAATGCCAGTGTGGGCCAAAGAGATTTCTCCAGGTAATAAATTTGAACCACCGCCAATTAGCCCTACTGTAGAAGTGGAGTGGTGCGGAGATCTAAATGGTCTTTCTGAAATAATTTTATTGTTTATGAGTCCAGCCACAGAATGAATCTGGGTGGCAGCTATTGCCTCTGTTTCTGATAGCGGCGGCTGCAGTTCTGCAGCCGCCTTAGCAAGCATACTTTTTCCAGTACCTGGAGGTCCAACCAGGTGGATGTTGTGCCCACCTGCGATTGCAATAGTGAGAGCTCTTTTGGCCTGAGTTTGCCCTAAAATTGCCTGCCACTGTTCGGAACCATTAGTTGTAGCGCTTTCAAGATCGATTCTTTTACTTTTAAGTTTTGGCCAAATCTTGTCTCCCTTCGATAGCTCAATAAACTCAGCCAAAGAACTGATGGCAACAATTTCAATACCATTTATGAATGAGACTTCTTCTGAATTGGCCACAGGAAGAACAACTCTACTAAATCCGAATTTTTTAGCAGAAAGTACGAGTGTTAAAGCTCCTCTAATTGGTTTGAGTTGTCCATCTAGTGATAATTCTCCAAAGAAAAGTGTCTTGTCAGTTTCGATATGAATCTCTCCATACATTTTCAGTAGCCCGACAGCAATGGCTAGCTCAAGACCGCTGCCTTTTTTTTGCAGATCAGCTGGGGCAAGATTTACAACCGTTCTTTTTGACCTGATTCTAATGCCACAATTTGTTAAAGCTGCCGTGACCCTCTCCTTGGCTTCATCTACTGATTTGCTGGGTAACCCAATAAGCACAAAACTGGGAATACCTTGAGTGGTGTCAACTTCGACCTCAATAAGAACTGGTTGAAGACCAATTAGAGTGGCGCTGAAAACACGTGAGAGCACAGTCTCTATTTTAGAAGCTCAAGCTTACATGAAGCGTAGGGCGTTACGTATTCAAGACTTGCTCGACCAAGCGATTGCAGTAACCGAACTCGTTGTCATACCAACTAATGACTTTTACTAGAGTCCCTCCGACGACATAAGTTAGGTCGAGATCAACAATCGAAGACTCTCTGCGACCAACGATGTCTGATGATACTAAGGGCTCATCAGTTGTAGCTAGAACTCCGCGCCACCTGTCGGTTTGACTTGCCTGTCTGAAAACTTCATTGACCTCGTCTTTGGTCGTGGCTTTCTCTACTAAGAAGGTGATGTCGGACAGAGAGCCTACCGGAGTTGGAACTCGAACTGCTAGACCGTCAAAAAGGCCAGCAAGTTCTGGAATAATTTCCGTAGTAGCGACTGCAGCACCCGTTGTTGTCGGAATTATATTCGAAGCGGCGGTTCTGGCTCTGCGAAGATCCTTATGAGAGTTGTCCTGAGTATTTTGATCGTCTGTGTAGGAGTGGATGGTAGTCAGGAGTGCTTGTTTGACAACAAATCTATCATGCATGATTTGTGCAATTGGAGCAACACAGTTAGTGGTACACGAAGCATTGGAGTGAATCTTCTGCTCAGTGTTGAATTGATTTACACCAATGACACTAGTGCCGATGTTACCGCCTTTTCCAGGGGCTGAAATGACAACGGATTTTGCGCCACCAGCTATGTGGGCCATGGCTTTTTCTTCTGATGTAAAAACGCCAGTCGACTCGATGACGGTGTGAACGTCGTTAGCTCCCCAGGGAATCTTTTCTGGATTTCTTTGAGCTGTAACAATTATTTTTCGACCACCAATAGTCAAAGTTCCGAGTGTCGGATCTTCATCACTAGTCTCCTTATTTGATTGATGAACTTCGATATCAATTTGTTCAGTGAATTGACCGTAGTTAGAATCGTACTTGATTAGGTGTACCCAGTCGGCGAGAGGTATTGAGCCAGAAGTATTGATGACTTTTAAATCCATCTCTTGGCGATGATAGAGCCACCAAACGCGAAACGCGGTTCTTCCAATGCGGCCGAAACCGTTAATACCGAATGTTTTTTGGGCAGACATAATCTCTCCTTATTCTGAAAATTCTGTTTTTACGTCATTGCTAACAAAGGTGCCGATGTCTTCGCCGTCGACTGCTTTGACAAGGTTGTGTTGTTTGAAAAGTTCAAAAACCATGATTGGCATATCATTTTCTTTTGCCATTGCTAATGCCGCTGTATCCATGACATCGATGCCATCCTTCATAATTACTTCATTGAAGTTCATTGTCTTATATCTTTTTGCCGAAGGATCCTTCACTGGGTCGCTTTCGTAGATACCGTCGACTTTGGTAGCCTTCATGAGTACGTCACATTTAAGTTCGAGCGCATGAAGTGCTGCTCCGGTGTCTGTAGTGACATAAGGTACGCCCGTGCCTGCAGCGAGAATTACAACTCTACCCTTTTCCATGTGGCGAATAGATTTTCTTCTAATAAAACTCTCAGCTACCGCGGGCATCTGTAAGGCAGATTGGACTCTACAAGGAACCCCAGCTTTTTCCAGCGCATCTTGGAGAGCTAGGGCGTTCATAACTGTGGCAAGCATGCCCATGTAGTCAGCTGTCGCCCTCTCGATACCGTTCTTGGAGCCAGCGATTCCTCTGAAGATATTACCGCCACCAATGACGATAGCAATCTGGACATGTTTTATGTAGACCTCTTTTATCTGCTCTGCGACGTTCATCGCTGAGACGGGGTCTATGCCATAAGGTCGATCACCAATTAGGGATTCTCCACCCACCTTGAGTAAAATCCTCTTAAAACGCGTCGCAGACATATGGCCTTTCTTTTTATATTCCTATTTTTGCTTTAATTCTTAATAACTTCCATCTGATGTTATCACCCGTTCGAAAGATTTTATACCAGAAGGGATCAATAATGAGATCGTAAGTTCCGACAAACTCGACCAAGGTGCCGCCATATCCTTTTTTAAAACGATGAAAACCAAACCAAGGATGTTTTTTATCAGGTTCAGGGCCAAGAGAGCCCCAAAGGTCAAAAGATTTACAGCCTGCAGATTTTCCAAAAAGAATCATCTCCCAAAGCATTAAATTGCTCGCCATGACATCTCTGTGGATACTTCTAGAAGCTCCGTATGGGTAGTAGAGTACATTATTCTGAACAAACATGATCCATGAGGCAAGAGTTTTGCCTTCGTAGACTGCTGCAAAAATCCGAATCATTCCTGAGTCTTTAAGAGCAGTCCACATTTTGGAGAAGTAAGTTGGGGAGTGAGCATAGAAGCCCTGGCGCTTAGTTGTCTCAGCTAAAATTTCAAGATACTCTTCCATGCCAGCTTCAGAAGTTCTTTCTTCGATCTTGACGCCTTTTTTTGAGGCAACATTAACGTTATATCTAGTTTTACTTGAAAGATTGGCAAAAAGTTCATCATCTGTTTTGGTGAGATCAATGTTGAAAGAGTATTTTGTAAAGAGGGATCTGCCAGGCACAGCTCCATTTTTTTTCAAGAACTCAGCAATTTTCCAGTGTGCGCTTTTATCAGTAACGGGTTGTGCCACATTAGGCTCGAGTTTTATAGCGACTGCACCGTGTTCTTTAGCAATTTGTTGTAAGCTGCTGAGTTGGAGATCATCTGGTAGGTAGCTTTTTGGTAGATAGCCAATAGTTCTATTAATAAAAGGAATTGTGTGAAAACTCACCTGAAACGCGCGCTGAAGTTTGCCGTTTTCGAATAGACCAATTCGTTCAATTTCTACGCCAGTGTTTTTGCGGAAGTCACCCCACTCCCAAGTTTGTAGGGGGTGCTCAATAACTTTATTGTAAATCTCTCGTTCATCTTGTCTGAGTTTACGTAAAAGCATAGCGGAGTCCATTATAAAGGCTTACTGATTCGTTAGCTATCTATGAATGTGTCGATAGAAAGCTTGCCACTTAGAACATCTTCAAGCATATCGTCGTCAACTATGAGCGTTCTTTTTGTGCTGTAAGGTTTTGAATTCATAAAGGGTTGGAGGGTGTACTCGCCTGGCTCCTCAATGCTTTCAACAAGTTCCTGAGGAATATCTCTCAAAAAACGGCTAGGAAGCTTATTACTTCTGCTTCCAAATAAATATCTCGACATAGCTAGAGTCAGGTATAGTTTCTCTTTAGCTCTCGTCATGCCAACGTAGCAGAGTCGTCTTTCTTCCTCTAATTGATCTGGATCTAGCAAGGAGCGACTATGCGGTAGTAGCTCTTCCTCTAAACCGACTAGAAAGACAACTTTAAATTCTAAGCCCTTAGCTCCATGGAGACTTAGAAGGTTAACTCCTCGGTTAGTTTTTTTGCCAGTCGAGTCAGCAAATTGATTATCTTGGACTAGGGAAATGTTTTCTAAAAACTGCGTCAGTGAAGTAAATTGAGAGGCAACATTTAGAAGTTCTTGGATATTTTCTAGTCGGCTTCTATCTTCTTCGATTTCAGGATTGTATTTTTTTAGATACTCAGACACTTCAAGAATCTTTCTGATAACGTTGCCTGGATGATCCGTTGTCTGAAGTTTTTCAATCATATCTCGATTGGCTTCTACTTTCTCCAATCGTCTTTTTCCGAGCTTAGTTGACCTTGATCTTCCAACGGTGTCATCGGGATTAGCAATAATTCGCGTGTATGAGAGCACATCTTTGATTTCTTTTCGATCATAAAACTTTGTGCCACCAATGAGTTGGTATGGGAGTCCTGCGTTTAGAAGAGCTTCTTCAAATAGTCGCGACTGAGCATTAGTGCGATAAAGAATGGCGATGTCGTTTAGCTCGTTTGTCTTTTGAATTGAATCTATGCATCTTAAAACATAGGCGGCTTCTTGTTCGCCAGTTTGGGCTGTGTACTTTGTTATTTTTGTCTGGTCGGTGTTTTCAGTCCAAAGTGTCAAGATTGGATGCTGAGTATTCTTTGAGACAATATTTGTGGCTGCATCAAGAATCACTTGTGTTGAGCGATAGTTTTGTTCTAAGCGATACTCTTTGCAATCAGGATAATCTGTTTTGAGAGCCAGCATGTTTCTATAATCAGCCCCTCTCCAAGAATAAATACTCTGCGAGAAATCTCCCACGACGAACAAATTGTTCTGAGGATGAGTGAGAAGTTTTGAGAGCTCGTATTGTGCCGCATTGGTATCCTGATACTCATCAATGAGCACGTGTTTAATTCGTTGTTGCCAACTTGTTCTGACTGCCTCGTCAGTTCTTAGGAGCTCTACTGCTTTTAACAATAAATCGTCAAAATCAAGAGCGCGGGCTTTTTTTAGTTCTAATTCATACTCTCTATAGATATTGGCAGCAAATTGTTGGAATTGGCTGACTGCTTTTCTTTCAAAATCAGAGGGAGACTCAAGCTCATTTTTAGCTTTTGAAATTGACGCTTTTACCGATTGTGGATTAGTGGCATTTGTATCGTAGCCATGCTTTTTGTATATATTCTTAATAAGTGTGAGTTGGTCGTTGGCATCATAAATGGTAAAGGAGGGATGAATGCCGATTGATTTGCCATGAAAGCGAAGCAACTTGGCGCAAATGCTGTGGAAAGTTCCACAAAGGGGCAAGTTTAAGCCAGTCAGACTCTCAATTCTTTCACGAATTTCGTGAGCCGCCTTATTTGTAAAGGTTACAATTAACAAATTTTCAGGATATATTTCATCACCTTTTTCAAGGAGCCAGGCTGCGCGGTAGGTTAAGGCTGTCGTTTTTCCGGAACCTGCACCGGCTAGTACAATCGCTGGTCCGTCGGTGTGTACGACAGCTTCTTTCTGTGCAGCGTTGAGTTTTTCTAGTGACAAGGACACGGCCATCATCTAACATGTAGAGTTTGGCAGTGGTATAGTGTTTCTTATGAACAGATTTATCATTGCCAACCTAAAATCAAACAAAACTCGCGACTCGCTCAGAGCGTGGTTTGATGATCTGGGAGAGCTATCAATTAACTCCTTAGAAAAAGTAATCGTGGCAGTCCCCTATCCTCTTTTAGCCATGGCTCGCGATGAAATTATTCGTCGTGGCCTCCCAATTGAACTAGCCGCTCAAGATGTCAGCCCTTTTCCGATGGGAGCTTACACGGGCGAAGTTGCTGCAGACCAGTTAAAAGAATTTGGGGTGACATTCTGTATCATAGGTCACTCTGAGCGTCGTCGCTATCTTGGAGAAACGGATGAGTTGGTTTTTAAAAAAATTGAGATGCTTGGCCTTGCAAGGATTACTCCAATTCTTTGCGTTTCTGAGGAGTCTGTGGAGTCACAGCTGTCCTTATTGACTAATGCAAATGAGAAACTAATAGTCGCCTATGAGCCAATTGGCTCGATTGGAACAGGCAAAAATCAGTCAGTAGATATTGTTTCTGCTTTTGTCAAAAAAGTCAGGAGCGTGTTGCCAGACTTATCAGTCATCTATGGTGGCAGCGTTGATGAAATGAATATTAATGAGTATCTAATCGTGACGGATGGGGCTTTGATTGGCACCGCAAGTCTCGATGCTACTCAGTTTGCTAAGGTGCTGGCTGCTGCTCGAGTCGATGAGTGAGATCGAAAAGTGTGTAGTTTTCAGTTTTATAAATAACTTCATAATACTTCTCAAAATCGGCAATATTTGCGTCCCAGACTCGGATGGCGTTAGGCCCTATTACAGCATTGGTGACTCCATATTTTTCTTGTAAGTTGTTTGATCCAGGGTCGTGGAAGAAATTTCGCAACTCTTCTTCCTTTGAGTAGTAGTTGTAGCCGTGAGACCACAACCAGCCTCTAAATGTTAAAAATGATTGTCTGCCAGTGAGGTTGTATAGCCAGTGATTGTGAGGATCTCCAGTAATCCAAACTGATGATGTTGGGGTGTTAATTTTAACCCAATCCGCTAAACCCATTTCTTCAGCTGAGTATTCTTGATAGCTGTGAGTTGAAAATTGCAAAATTCTAAGGGCGTCAAGTCCTCCAGAAAGAGTCATGCAAATTAATAAAATGGCTGCTGACAATTTTGAAATGATCTTGATTCGACTTTGATTCCAGAGAGTCGCTATGCCATAGGCAGCGAGTAATGATATTCCAACGGATGACCAGACGATTAATTTTGTATTATCCCAAATCCATGGTTGAAATAAGAACAAATTTGGAAGGATAAAGAGCAAAATAAAAGGTGCAAAGATCAGAACTTTACTCCTTTTTTTCTTTGCTAGAAATCCCATTGCAAATGCCAACATTCCTACAATTAATGTAGGCCCCCAGTTTTGTGCCCAAAAGCTCAATGGAGAGATTCCCAGATCATTCGCGTACCAGCCAGGAAACCATTTAATATAACTGAATTTTGATTGGGCGCCCAGAAAAAATACTAGTAAAAGACTTGAAAAGACTGAAACAACTCCACCAATTGACCCCAGTCTTAATATTGATCGCCACGCGTCTTTGAGTTTCTTTTGTTTTAATATGTGTAGAAGACTCCAAAAAATTAGAATAAAACCTGAGGCAATGAAGCTGTGCGCATGTATGAGGGGTAGAAAGCTCAGGCCAATTATCAAGGTTAACATGGTCGCCATTGTGGTCTTTTTCTTATCTGTTAAAAAAGATTTATAAAATATGCTGAGCAGAAACAACGCAATTGGAAATCCAAAGGTAAAAGATCTTTGAGGTATAACCATACTTTGGATTACGGAGATCCATTGAATCCCAAGCTCGGGCATTCTGGTGTATTCCCTAGGTAACTGAGTAAGGAATTTAAAAAATGATTCAGCTTTCCATGCATCCACAAAAAAATACAGAAATCCAAGGCCGCCGTTAAATAAAAAAACCATGCTGGCAAGTTTTGCAATGATATGGGATTTGCTGATCACATAGTAAAAGTAATAAAGACTCACAACACTGAGCAATGAAAAAATAAAACTCGGGGTGATGAAGGCTTGAAAAAATGGCATCCCAATTCGGATCAGCACTCCAGAAATCCAGTCAGCAATAAATGGGTATTGAAGGGGTTCACCTATAAGAAGAGGCCCGTTTGCAGGAGAAAGAGTTCGATAGGCGAAAGCTGAGCCCATGGTGTAATGAACAGCCCAGTCTCCCCAAACATTAACATTTTGGGCAAATATAGACCCATCTGTTTTTTGCACGACAACGTAAGACCAAAAAATACTAAAAAATAATGTCCAGACAAGAAAAAAAACCCAAGTTGTTGCCGGCAGCGAGAGCAACTTGTTTCTCATCACTCCAACCTGGAGTAATCACTGCTAACCCACCCGAGAGAGCCGTTGAAGACGATGCTGTTCCAGCCGAGCTTCGATTCTCCACCAGCAGGTTGAGTAGTGTTTGCCTCAACAAAGCCAAGAGTGATGCTTTCGGTACTTGGTGCACTTCTGACTCTAAGAACTTCCTTGCCATCTTGAATAAAATTAGTTGGCAAAATGCGAACTAGCTGCCCACTCTGAGTTGCCTCAGCGCTAGGACTAGATTGTTTAATGTCTAAGGGTTCAGTTGTGTCTATGGGAGATGTTTCTATTACTTCCTCATTTTCGCTAACCGCAGGCTCCATTTCAGATTCTGAGATAGCCTCTAGCTTGGCAAGCTTCACTCTTACAATCATTCTGTAGCCTTGAACAACGTTAATAGTATGTTGCTGCGATTCATATGATGGCAGTGTTATCTCGAACTCATGCTGGCCAGGTTCTACTCCAGGAACTATTACTGGCGCAAACTCCTTTTCGTGACCGTCTAAAGCCACAATAGCTCCATCAGGAATAGTTATGAAGGAAACTTCAGATTGCTGTTTATTTTTCAAAGGCTCCATTTCATAAATGACTCCACCGCTAAGTTCTGGCCTAGTATCTGGTTTCCAAGTAATGACAGTGAGCAAGCCTTTTCTGAGAGTCACGGATGTCTCGTATGGAACCAGAGACGGATCGTCGGGTTCGATCCTGACCCCGTAGGTGCCGGGCTTAATGTTTTTCTGGATTAGAGGGGCTTTTTCTAAAAACTGACCATCTAAAAATACGGAACTAGGTTTATCAGTGGTGATTACTTGTAAACCAGCTGTAGTATTTTTATCTAAAAGACTGCATCCGCTCAAAAATATGCTTGCCAATATGGCAATGAGAAACCGTTTCATATCAGTAGTGTAGCATGCAACTACTTGGCTAAGGCGAGCTTGAGCACTTGATCAACGGAGGCAACGGGGTGGAAGGTAATTGTTTTTTTCACGCTGTCAGGAAGATCAGCCAAATCTCGTTCATTTTCTGCGGGAATAATGACGTCTGTACTACCCGCTCGATGAGCAGCGATGCTTTTCTCTTTAAGGCCACCGATGCGAAGAACTCGACCTCTGAGGGTTACTTCTCCAGTCATGGCCACAAATCTTTTCACTGGTTTTTTCGTAAATGCTGAGACGATAGCTGTAACCATAGTTACGCCCGCGGAAGGACCATCTTTGGGGATTGCTCCTTCTGGAACATGAATATGTACGTCAGTACTGTCAATCAATTTTTGGTCGATGTGAAGTGATTTAGCTTGAGATTTAACATAAGTAAGAGCAGCTTGCGCTGACTCTTTCATGACGTCCCCAAGTTTTCCAGTTAGTTGCACTTTGCCTTTTCCAGGGGTCAGGGCAACTTCTATGAATAGCATATCTCCCCCGACGCTGGTCCAGGCGAGACCTGTTGCTAGACCAACTTGATCTTTCTTTTCAGCAATTGTTTCGTCAAACTTTTCTGGTCCCAGAAAGTCTTTTAATACTTTTGGTGACAAAATAAGAGCTTTTGTCTGTTTCTCTTTGCTTTCAACTATTTTCCTTGCCGCTTTGCGCGCAAGAGCGCTCATCGTTCTCTCGAGCTCTCGAACTCCTGCCTCTCTTGTGTAGCGGGCAATTAGAACTTTAATTGTTGCATCGCTGAGTGAGAGTTGTTTTGTCGTCATTCCATTCGCAGCTAGAACTTTTTTCAGTAAGTGTTTTTTGGCTATTTGAAACTTTTCTTCTTGGGTATAGCCGGTGTATCTGATAATTTCTAAGCGATCACGCAATGCTGGCGGAATAGTATCAAGTGTATTAGCGGTGGTGATAAAAATCACTTCAGAAAGATCAAAAGGAATATCAAGATAGTGATCCTCGAAACTAGAGTTTTGTTCTGGATCAAGAGCCTCTAGAAGAGCTGCGGATGGATCGCCGCGGAAATCATTGCCAATCTTGTCGATTTCATCGAGCATAAAAACAGGATTGCAGGTTCCAGCTTGTTTTATCCCAGTGATTATTTTGCCCGGAAGTGCGCCCACGTAAGTTCTGCGATGGCCGCGGATTTCAGCTTCATCACGAATACCTCCGAGCGAAATTTTTGTAAATTTGCGTCCCAGGCTTTCAGCAATAGACTTACCGATACTCGTTTTCCCAACTCCAGGAGGGCCGACGAAACAAAGAATAGTTGGAAGCTGGGCGTTTTTTGTTTTTTCTAAACTTTGCTTAAGGGTTAGTACTGCAATATATTCAAGAATTCTATCCTTAACTTTTTCCAAGCCATAATGATTCTTCTCAAGAATCTTTTCTGCTTTGGTAATGTCAGCAGTGCTTTTTGTTTTTTTGTTCCAGGGAAGTTCAAAAAATGTTTCTAGCCACGAGCGAATGTATCCAGATTCTGGATTGTTTGGAGACATTTGCTTAAGTCTATTTATTTCTTTAGCGACCTTTTTGGTTATCTCTGGAGAAAGTTTGAGTCTTTTTAATTTTATTAAGTAATCTTTTGCAATCTCTTCTTCCTCATCAATTTCTCCGAGCTCTTTCTGAATAGTTCTAAGCCGCTCTCTGAGAACGTTTTCCCTCATGTTCTTGTCAAATTTCTTTTGGGTTTTATGAACCACATCTTTTTCAATCTCCATCACCTTCATTTCATGAGCTAGATGTTGGATGACAATTTGGATGCGCTGTTTCACGGAAGTGATTTCGAGGAGCTCCTGTTTTTCAGGAGTGGAGATATTTAAGGTGCTGGAAATTTGATCTACTAGTTCGCCATTTTTCACCCCACCCATAAGCTTCATGAAATTCAAGAACTCAACGGGTTTTCCCATAAGAACAGATTTTCTAAACTCTTTTTGTAAATGTGAAACTAAAGCTTTAGTTTCTTCATCTTTTTCTTCGATATCGTAAAGTCTCACCGCCGAGACTCTAAAGAAAGGCTCTGATTGGTCGAATTTTGTGACCTTAACTCTGCCCATGCCTCTAACCAACGCATTCACACTTTCCCCACCACCCAATGATCTCTCGATAACTGCAAGGGTACCAACGTCGTACAAGTCCCCAGAATTTGGCGTATCAATCTTGTTGTCTTTTTGTGTTAGAAGGACAACTAGCTTGGAGGCTTTATCTGCGCCTTTAATTGCTTTGAGTGAAATTGGTCTGCCGAAGCTAAGTACAGACTCTGTATTTGGAAATAAAACGCCCTCGCGGATTGGAATGGCGGGAAGCTGTAGTAGTGAAGATGGATTTTCGACCATGGATTAGCATTCTAATTGTCAGACTGCTAATTGGCAAGTATGAAATGGGTGGGTCGCCATGGATTCGAACCATGGACCTCAGTCTTATCAGGACTGCGCTCTAACCAACTGAGCTAGCGACCCAAGTTAAGACGTCTATTCTATCATGATTTTGCGATTTGCTTTATTTGGACTTGGTTATTTTGATATCCAATTGAGAGACTTTGATCTGGTTTGAGTTTTCCCTCGATGATCTGCATTGAGAGCGGGTCGAGAACGCTCGATTGAATCAAGCGCTTCAAGGGCCTGGCGCCAAAAACGGGGTCATAGCCGGTTTTCGCCAGGAAAGTTACCAAGGAATCTTCGAATGAAACGTTGATGTCTTTTTTAGTCAATCTTTTCTTGACTAGATCAAGCTGGAGTACAACGATCTTTTTGATTTCGGCCTCTGTGAGAGACTGGAAAATAATTATGTCATCAAGGCGATTGAGAAATTCCGGCCGGAAATGAGTACTTAGCTCTGACTCTTTGAGATTTGTAGTCATGATGACGATGGTGTTTTTGAAATCGACAGTTCTGCCCTTACTGTCAGTCAGGCGTCCGTCATCAAGAAGCTGAAGGAGGACGTTAAAAACTTCGGAGTTGGCTTTTTCTATTTCATCAAATAGCACCACCGTGTATGGATGTTGGCGAACGGCTTCGGTGAGCTGGCCACCTTCTTCATAGCCAACATATCCAGGAGGAGAGCCAATGAGACGAGCGACAGAGTGTTTTTCCATGTACTCACTCATGTCGATTCTCACCAAGCGATTTTCATCAGCAAAGAGAAACTCGGCTACGGCCTTGGCAACTTCTGTTTTACCAACGCCCGTCGGCCCCAAAAACATAAAGGAGCCAATTGGTCTGGCTTCATCGGAGATTCCAGCTCTTGAGCGTCTAACGGCATTGGAGAGTGCCCCAATGGCCTGTTTCTGACCGATTACTCGCTTCTGCAGTTCTTCTTCCATGTGCTGCAGTCGTGTGGTTTCTGAGGAGAGCATTTTGGAGACAGGGATGCCGGTCCAGCGAGAAACAACTGCGGCAATATCTTCTTCAGTTACCTCTTCTTTTAGGATTTTTGTGTCTTTTTGGACTGAGGCGAGTTTTTTTTGAGCGTCCTTAATTGCTTTTTCAAGTTTGGGGATTTCTCCGTATTTTATTTCGGCAACTCTCTGTAAGTCATAGTTTCTTTCGGCCTGAATTGCTGATTCCCTGAGTTGGTCCAACTCTTTGCTTGATGACTTTATGGCATCAATGACTTCTTTTTCATTTTTCCAATGAAGTTCTAGCTCTTTGTAGCGTCCTTGAAGTTCGGCCAGCTGTTTTTCAAGATCCTGGAGTCGTTTTTTTGAGGCTTCATCCTTCTCTTTTTTTAGAGCTTGCTTTTCAATTTCTAGTTGTCTGATTTTGCGCTCTAGTTGATCGAGAGCAGTTGGTTTACTTTCATTTTCAATTTTTAGTACAGAGGCAGCTTCATCAATGAGATCTATAGCTTTATCTGGCAAAAAACGATCGGCAATATATCTTCTAGATAGCTGGACCGCAGCCACCAAAGCTGCATCGCGAATTTTAACTCCATGGTGGACTTCGTATTTCTCTTTAATACCTCGTAAAATCGATAAGGCGTCTTCGGGGGAGGGTTCTTCCACCATCACGGGCTGGAATCTTCTTTCAAGAGCTGCGTCTTTTTCTACGTACTTACGGTACTCTTTGAGAGTTGTAGCTCCAATTGTGCGTAGGCCGCCTCTGGCTAATGCTGGTTTGAGAAGGTTGCCAGCGTCTGTGGAGCCCTCTTGAGCACCCGCGCCAACAATTGTATGCAGTTCATCAATGAATAGAATAATTTCGCCGTCAGAGGACTCGATTTCTTTTATGACCGCTTTGAGCCTATCTTCAAATTCGCCTCGATACTTGGCTCCTGCTATCAGGGCTCCAAGGTCAAGCGAGAGGATTCGCTTATTGCGTAACATGTCTGGAACATCGTTATCAATAATTTTTTTAGCGAGACCCTCAACGATTGCTGTCTTACCGGTGCCCGGTTCGCCAACTAGAACAGGATTGTTCTTAGTGCGCCGCGATAATATCTGTAAGACACGTCTGATTTCTTCGTCGCGACCAATGACAGGATCTATTTTTCCTTCACGGGCTAGCGCGGTGAAATCAAGCGTGTATTTTTCGAGTGCTTGATATTTTCCTTCTGGATCACGATCAGTAACTTTTTGTGAGCCTCTCACAGACTTGAGAGCTTCGAGCACGTCTTTTTTTTCTACATCGAATATCTTCGCAATTTCTTTTTGGTTTAACAGCGCCAAGAAGAGATGTTCGGTGCTAATAAATTCATCGCGAAGTTTGCCTGCTTCAGTTTCCCCATCAGCTAAAACTTTCTGCAAATCTGAAGAAATTTTGGCCTGAGTAGGTTCGCTAACAGTTGGAAGTTTGGTTATTTCATCCTGGAGTTCTTTTGCTACTGAATCGGGATTTTTATCTAAAGCTCTCAGAAGTGACGGAACTATGCCGCCAGCTTGTTTGGTTAAAACTAGGGCAAGGTGCAAAGGAACAGCTTCACTTTGTCTTAATTCTCCGACGAGTTGAATAGTGCCTTGAAGGCTCTCGGCGGACTTAGTAGTCAGCTTATCGAGGTTCATGGACTTAATTATATAGAACAATTTTTTCTGAAGCAAACATGGTGGTAGAGCCACCGACCTAGGCACTTATGTCCATAGGATTTGGAAATTTTTTATAACCGTTGCCAGTTATGGGAAAAAAGAGGCGTGATTCTCTAAACCCTTACTCCTTAGAAAGGAGGTGATCCATCCGCACCTTCCAGTACGGATACCTTGTTACGACTTAGTCCTCATCGCCAACCTCGCCGTAGAAGGGCCACTCTCCGCATAAATGCGGAGTTATGGACACCCGCTTCGGGCGCTGCTGACTTTGCTGGCTTGACGGGCAGTGTGTACAAGGAGCGAGAACGTATTCACCGCAACCTGCTGATTTGCGATTACTACCGATTCCGACTTCATGAAGGCAAATTGCAGCCTTCAATCCGAACTGAGGGGCCGTTTATAGGATTGGCTCGGGGTCACCCCGTCGCTACCCGTTGTCGGCTCCATTGTAGGATGTGTGTAGCCCCAGATGTAAGGGACATGCTGACTTGACATCGTCCTCTCCTTCCTCCCCTGCTAAGCAGAGGCAGTCTCGTATGATACGTATAACATACGACAAGGGTTGCGCTCGTTACCACACTTAAGTGGACGTCTCACGACACGAGCTGACGACAGCCATGCATCACCTGTGTACCACTCTCGAAGAAGGCTATGTTTCCAAAGCCGTGCAGGTACATGTCAAATCTGGGTAAGGTTTTTCGCTTTGTATCGAATTAAACCACATGCTCCACCGGTTGTGCGCTCCCCCGTCAATTCCTTTGAGTTTTAACCTTGCGGTCGTACTCCCCAGGCGCCTTGCTTAACGCGTTAGCTTACGCCACCCAAACTCAAGGTTCGGGCAACTAGCAAGGAGCATTTACGGCTTGGACTACAGGGGTCTCTAATCCCTTTTGCTACCCAAGCTTTCGTCCCTGAGCGTCAGTACTGTCCTAGAAACTTGCCTTCGCGCTTGGCGTTCCTCTTGATATCTACGGATTTCACCCCTTCACCAAGAATTCCAGTTTCCTCGAACAGACTCTATCCATATAGTTTTTCTTGCTTTTCCGAAGTTAAGCCCCGGGCTTAAACAAGAAACTTATATGGACGCCGACGGACCCTTTACGCCCAATAAATCCGGATAACGCTTGCACCCCACGTATTACCGAAGCTTCTGGCACGTGGTTAGCTGGTGCTTTCTAGCGAGGTACTGTCAAAATTCCTCCCTCGCCACAGTGGTTTACGCTCCGAAAAGTGTCATCCCACACGCGGTGTCGCTGCGTCAGACTTTCGTCCATTGCGCAAAATTCCCGGTTGCTGCCACCCGTAGGTGTAGGCTCCGTGTCTCAGTAGCCTTGTGGCCGATCATGCTCTCACATCGGCTAGCCGTCGTAGCCTTGGTGAGCCTTTACCTCACCAACTAGCTGATAGCGCGCAGGCTCTTCCAATAGCGCATAAATGCTTTCCCCCGGAGGGCGTATGCGGTATTATCCCGCCTTTCGGCGAGCTATTCCCCACTACTGGGTAGATTCCTACGTGTTACTCACCCGTTCGCCACTCGTCAGCGTCTAGCAAGCTAGACCTGTTACCGTTCGACTTGCATGCCTAAGGCACACCGCCAGCGTTCATCCTGAGCCAGGATCAAACTCTCAATAAAACAAGCGTGTTTTAGATTTATTTATAGAATTGCGGATCGTAACTGTACAAATTCATGTGCAGTAGAATCCGGTCAACTATAAAAAGTTGCAGTGTTCTACCACCATGTTTGTTTCAGTATTATTAAAATTGTCTATCTATTCTTATGATGTTAACGTGCTGAGTACAAGCTTATTGCTAAGCTTGTTGACTACTCTTTTATTTTCTGAAGATAAGTATCCCAACAAAGGGACTAATCTCTCGAGAAGCGGTATCATAACACGGCCTGAACCTATGAGTCAAACACAACCTCGTCGATGATAGCGCCGCCGAGACAAACGGTCTCTTCGCCTTGCTTTTGATAAAAAACAGCTGATTGTCCAGGCGCAATGCCTCTGATTGGCTCGTCCAATTTGACATTATTTTTTTGCAGAACGCTTGGAAGAAGTTCTCCAGTGTGGCGAATTCGAACAAGTAGATTGTTCAGGTCCCCAGGTTGATTTCTGCTAATCCAGTGAATATCTCGGATAGAAAATTGGCTTTGTTCTGTTTCAGTGCCGAACCCGACCACTAGCTGATTTTCTTTTTGTTTCTTTGCTATGACATAGAAAGGCGGGAAGTTTTGACGCTCAATTTCTCCATTTTCAGTAGTTATTAGGGTTCTTTTGTCGATCTCAAAACCATGTCTCTGACCAATCGTATAGAACCAAAGGCCATTGTGTTTGCCAATGGTATTACCTGATAGATCAACCACTGGCCCTGGATTTTCCCCAAGTTCGTCTTTCAGAAAAGAATGAACGTCGATATCGCCGATGAAACAAATGCCAACGGAATCTTTTTTGTCTTTGACATGAAGAGAGCGTTTTTCTGCTTCTTTTCTCACCTCTGTTTTAGTCATATTTTCTAGTGGGAAAATAACATGTTTTAGTTGATTATCATTGATTTGGTAGAGAAAATAAGTTTGGTCTTTGTGCCTATCTGCAGGTATTACAAGTTGGCCATCAGTAATCTTGGTATAGTGGCCGGTGGCAATTGCATCAAAATCATTTTTCATGGCCCAGTCATAAAAAAGGCCAAACTTGATTTCTTTATTACAAGCAATGTCAGGATTTGGAGTTTTCCCAGCTTTGTAGTCATCAAAGAATGCTTGAACAACTGAGTCTCGATAGGTATTTTTAAAGTCTAAAACTTGAAATGGAATATTCAGAGACAAGGCAACTTTTAATGCATCCGCTCTGTCTTCATCAGTGCGGCATCCGGGTGCTCTCCAGCATTCTAAGTAGATGCCGGTCACATCATAGCCTTGCTCTACTAGTAGGTGAGCCGAGAGCGAAGAGTCTACTCCGCCACTCATACCGAGGGCAATTTTTTTGTTATGAAGCATGTAATTCTTTGAATGTTGCAAGTCTTTTAAGCTCAGAGCCAATGTTTTCGTTGATTTCATCTATTTTGTAACTGTGAAGCTCGGGAGAAAGGCCATCTAATTTGTTTTCGCATAGATAAGATAGGAAGGGTTTATCTTCTAAATTGTTATAGTCATTAAAAAAGTTTACCCTGTTGATTTCAACTTCGGGTTTATATCCCAGTCTGAGTTTGTAGCAAAGGTATCCGACAGAATTCACTATGCCGAATAGATTCCTAGATGATCCGCCCGTTATTGTTTTGTAACCTCTTTTGATAAAGTGATCAAGAAAATAATAATCAAGTATTAGTCCTAGAGAGGCATGACCACCCTTGCCGAAAGAGTAAGGAGCAGAAGTTTTAAATGCAGATCTAACGATTTGGTCTTCTGATACTGTGATAATCTTTCCACCGAGAAGCTGTTCGTGCTTAGAAACAAATAATTTGTAGACCCTTTTCTTCTCTAGAAATTTTGATCTATACCATTCCAGGTTAGCCAATTTGTCAAAGTTTTTTCTATCTACCATCTCTAGATAAAGCTCTTGCCATTTTAGAAAGTCTTCTTCGGAACACGGGCCTATCTCAACTGACAATTCATGTTGTGTCTTAATATCTTCTAATGACCTGAGAAATTTTCGTCCACTTTTTGATTGGACCCTGTCAATAATAGTAGCTGGGTCTGGATCTGGATAAGACCACAAAATCTTTTCAGGCCTGAATAAGGGTGTAAATATAATATTCGACATTTATTACAAAAAGTTTTTTACAATTATTTCATTAATGTCTGAGATATATTTTTCTTTGTCAGCTAAGTAGAAAATTGGCAACTTAGGCATGAATCCAGGGCTAAGTTCTTTGGCTCTGCCCACATCTTCAGCAGCTATCTTCCCAAAATACAAACCTGACAAGTCGTAATCGTTCTCTTTTAGCCATTTAGCCATTTTGACGCTTCCTGAAAAATATAAGGCATCCTTCATAAAAAGACTGGGGTTTCTAGTATCGCTGACGCCTCTTTTTTGCCTAATTACCGCGGTCCACCTTCTTTCTGGATCTGGGAAATAGGGGGCAAGGTACTGCCAAAGCTCTGCAAAACTCATTGTTAGGCCTTTTTCTACAGCCAAAAATCTCACGGCGGTACTGAACAGTGATTTACTTGGCATAGCTAGCAAGCCATGAAGAACGGCTATGCCCTCCTCCGTCTCGAGATAGTCTGAGAACCCATATTTTTTTCTTTTGAGAAACCATGATTGCTGCTCATAATTCAATCTTCGAAGAGCGTGGGTGCCAATCTCATGAAACATCATGCTAGCCGTATCTTTTTCGGTAAAAATGGCATCCGTTTTTAGTTTCAAGAACTCTTCGTTCATTGTAGCTCTAGTAATGAATGAAGTAGACCATTTTATTTTGATTTTTTTGTTCAAGTTATGAATTTCTAGAAATTTCATAGCTCTAGTTGTCACCTCAGAATTAGTGAGGATCTTGTCTGAATTGCTGACGCGTTCATCAAGAGCTTCTGTAGCGTGTTCGCTGACAATTCTCTCTGCCATAGCAAGCAACTCGGAAGCTGGCTTTGGATACTTAGTAAGTTTGTGCTCTGGAACTGGCTCCACGTATTCAAACTGTGGATTATAGGTATTGTCAGCAAAAAACTTTTGTTTTTCTTCCTGAAGATTGACTGGTATGAGTTGTGAAAGAAATTTCATTATTCATTATCCGTACCAACCAAAAATCCTTCTAGGTCTTTTCTCCCAAGTTCGACTCTATGTCTGCCCTTGTTAAGTCTTTTTGTAACAAGCATGGCGGTAGTTATCTTTTTATCTTTAATTTGCATTGTTACTTCTACTACTGGAAGCTTTCCTTCGACAACCTCCTGTTGTTGCCAGAGTAAATCGTCATAGTCTAATAGCCCCAAATCTTCAGCCAGTTCCTGACTTATTGCCGATCGGAAACGCTTAGTATCAACAAAGGCCAAAATATCATGATGATTTCCATTTTCATCAAGAACGTCAATATGTTCTCGCGTCTGAATTATTTTTAGGCCCTCTTTGGCAATAATCTCATCGGCAAAACTTTCTGCAAACAAGGCTTGGCCAATCTTAACACCATGCTCTGCATTGCGAACTTCAATACCCTCGACTCTTTCTAAGCGCTTCTTGAGTCCGGTTCTGTTGGCCAGTTGAATTGAAAGACCGGGAAAACCATTGAGCTCTACGATCATTGGTCCTTTTTCCCCATGAATAAATACGTCTGCTCCCATGAAGTTAAAGCCAGCGGCATTTGCAGCTTTGACAGTTATTTCCAACGCCTTATTCCAGTATGGAATGCGAATGCCATTAACCTTTTTCTTGCTGTCAGGAAAGTGTGAAATGGGATGGCCCTTGCCGTAGATTCCATAAGTAGTGATGCCAGTGGCAATATCAATCCCAAGGCCAATAGCTCCCTTGTCTAGATTAGCCCGGCCGTCAGACTCCTTTGTTGGAATTCTGGCCATCGCCATAACGGGTACGGAGTTAAAAATTACAACCCTAATGTCTGGGGTCCCGTTGTATGAGAGTTTGGAAAGAGTTGGATGGGCAGTGATCATTTCTTCGACAATTGCCTGATGTTTTGATCCCCAGGTGCTAAACTCCCCGTCCAAGATATTACCGACATGCAGAAGCAGATCTGTTTTTTCAAGCGGGTCGCCGTCATGGTCTATCCAGACATTTTTATTTGCGTCCCGTTTCTTTATGATCAAAATTCCTTTGCCAGCACTACCACTCGCAGGTTTGATGACAAAGGGAGCAGGAATATTTTCCCACTCTATAGTTTCCATATCTTCTCTTGAGCTAAATGTGTGATAAACAGTCGCCGTCGGAATATCGTGCTTGGATAGGAGTTCTTTAGTTTTGATTTTAGAAAAACCGTAGGCTTTTGCTGAGGCAGGATTTAACTTGGTGTAGTAATACCGAGCGTTCATCCCGAGTATGTGTGAGGGCTTGACTGCCATATTGATGATCCAGAGTAGAGCTACTCTTCTTCCTCGATGATCGAATGAAATCTAAGGCGCTCCGAGATGCGTAGGCCAACAAACTTTCCAATGATTATGTTAAGTGACATGATGCCGATGACGAATAATTCAGGTTCTAATAGGACGAATTTTTGGACTGGTTCCCACTGCAGAATTAGACCAGAGATAAATGCTAATCCAAGAGTTTCCGCTGTCACCGCAATGGCGTCAGACTGCTTGGTCTTTGATTGGGCATCAAGGAAATTCTCGCTTAGAAGAACGAGAATTAGAATTGGGAAAATATTGACAGTTAGAAGAGAGACTACATTTAGCGCTGGGGATAGAACCAAGACGCCGAAAATTACCAGTGAAATGATTGAAAGCAACAAACCAGTTCGTGGTAGGTAAGAGAGCTTTAGACGACTGATAAAGTGATTAGCGATTACCGCGGTGGTGGCAATGGCGCCAAAAATAATTAGACCCTCGAAAAGGCCGGTTGATACAAGCGCAACAGATAGAACAGCTGGTGTGTAAATACCGAAGCCGCGGAGGCCGATGATATGTCTGGAGCCGGCAATGAGCGAAGCAATCAGAGGAAACAAAAGAATCAAGACAATGGTGTTGGCGCCAACGCCGTTGCTGACCGCGTAGCGAATTCCGTGTTGCATGAAGTTATTCCAGGCTAGAGGTTGGGGTGGATTATCGTCAAGAAATTGAGCCAGCATGCTTTTTTGTTTACCGCTTGGGTCAGTGATATCTTGATCTTTTTTCTCTTGAACTTTTTCGATAACTGCGGCTGAGGGTGACGCGAGAGAGGCGGCGGGAGTGCCTTCAGCTGAACCTGTGGCGCTATCAGGATTTAGGACAATCTCGGCTTGGAGCGAGGGACTTTGAGCATGGGCAATGCCCAGGCCAATAGCCACGAAAAAGATATAGCTGGCTAGAATAGAAAATAAGCGAAATTTCATGGGTATATTATACTTCACCCTCACAATAGTTTTTTCGCAAGTGAGTTTATAACGCTAATTCCTGCCGAGACTAGCAGGAGTGAAACAAATTGATTAGTGGTGATTCCGAGGACTACGATTGGGTCTACATGGAATCCAGGAACTAAGAGAGTGGCGACCCAGATCATTCCCGCATTTAAAACCATAGAGAACAGACCAAAGGTGATTAAGTTAATTGGTAGTAAAAGAACTTTTAAAATTGGTTTGATTGCGCCGTTCAGAATGGTCAAGACGATGCTAGTGACAATTAGGGTAGAAATATTTAAAAAACTCACTGCTGGCAGAAGCCAACTCAAGACGAAAAGAGTGACCAAGGTGATGACGAAGGGTCGAAGCATGTGTTTATTATACGATTATTGTCTGCTCTGAGACAAGCGCCCTCGCTCTGAGCTTAATGTGCTGTTTTTTTGAGAAGCGATGGGATTCATCTCGAACTTGAGTTATAAGGCGAAGCGCTGGGTGCTGTTCTGGAAGTTTTAGAACGTGATACTCAAGATTTTCTAAATCATATGGTTTTCCAGTTTCTTTTTGGTGAAACTCTATGGCTGGAATGATAATTCTATCCGGTCTCTTGGCAATACTAATAATAGGCGTTCTCCAAAACCAGACTTTCATAGCAGCTCTGAGTTGTCCTTTGCCTCCATCTATTACTATCAGACTTGGTTTCCCCCACTCTGGGTGATTCTGGCGTCTTTGAAGTGCTTCTTGAAGCATTTTATAGTCGTTTGGTGTCTTAAGGCCTCTGATGTTAAAAATACGATAATCTGTTTTATCTGGTTCACCATTGGTGAAACTAACCATTGCTACCGCTGCATTTGTGCCGCTTAGATTGCTCACATCATAACCTTCAATTTTTTCAAGCTTATGTGAGAGCGGGGCCGCAATGTAGTCCTTGAGTATTTTTGAGAGAAAAACCAAGCCATCATCGGTCTTTTTTGCAGATAGCTGTGGCAGCAATTGAAGATTGGGCTTCATTCGATATTTTTTGCTAGTTACGTCTCTGATTATTGCCAACTGATCTCGAATAATTGCCGCCCTCTCGAAGTTTTCGTTTTCAATTACTTTCTCCAGTTCTGACTCTAGGTTTTTTGTCACAAGCGTTGTTTTTCCACGCAAAAACAAGATTAGTGAATCTATCAGAGTTTGATACTCTGCCGCAGATACGTTCCCAGCGCAAGCTCCGGAGCACTGACCTATGTGAAAGTAAAAACAAGCTTTGCTTTTTTTTCTTGATTGGGGATCTGAGCACCAGCGAAAGATCCTGCGAGCGATGAGCAGAACCTCTTTGATTCTGTAGCTACTTTGATATGGACCAAGAACTGTTCCTTTGAGTTTTTCTCGAATTACTTGCTGTTTTCTGACTGTTTTGACCTGAGGAAATTCTTCATTCGTGATGTGGATATAAATTGGACTTTTGTCGTCTTTGAGTAAGACGTTAAAAGGTGGTTGGTACGTGCCGATTAGCTCAGCTTCCGTGAGTAATGCTTCGAGCTCGCTTCCAAGTTCTCTGAATTGAAGTCTAGACGCCGTCTCGACCATGCGAAAAATTCTCTCAGAGAGTTTTTTTGTTCTGGTGTATGAAGTGACTCTTTTTTTGAGATCTATGGCTTTACCAACGTAGAGAACCTTACCTGCGTCGTCTGAAAACCAATAAACTCCCGGCGATGAGGGTAATGATGGTGAAACCGGCCACCAGCCCAATTGCGACGATAGTCTTATCGAGGAGCTGGACACCTTTTGGTCCACTTTTAATGCTAAAGTTTTGATCTGTTTTTTCTTCATGGTTAAGGATTGAAAGCCTGATTTGAACAGTGCGGTCTTGTGGCAATTCTAACTTATTATTGATAAAAAAGATGGGAATATCTAGAGATTGATAAGGCAGGATCACAGGAATGTTTGTTGCATCTTTGTTCAAAATGGTGACACTATCGTCGATGCCGATGTCAGTTTTCAAAGAATACCAGGCAGCGCCGGTATTATTTACTATTCTTGCCAAATATGAGCCTGGGATGGTGACGTTAAATAATTTTTGAGGAATGAGATCTGCGGTTAGGTTTGGAATTAGAGCTGGAAAGGTGGTTCCAGACGAAACCTCAACATCTTTTGTTTCAAAATCTTCAGGTTTATACGATCCAGCTGCATATGGAGTAGTACTTGATTCGCCATTAATTGCAAAAACGATGTGATTAAGATCAAAATTGTTGAAGTAATCAACTCCCCCAGTCGTGTTTTCCCAAGTCGGATCAACTGAGCGCCAACGCTGCCGTTCTTGATCGTAGTATTCTGGCCAGGCATGAAGAATATCGGTTTGCAAACTCAGCGGTCTAAGCTCGCTGTCTTCGCTATAGGCAAATCCTGTTAATCTTCTTGCGGGAACACCCTTCGCTCTGGCCAAAGTTATGAAGAGGTCTGTGAATTCTTGGCAAACTGACTCAGCTGGAGTTGATAAGGCTTCTACGGCACCTTTTCTTGGTGGAATGTTATCTAGTTCAGCCTCTGAGTAGCTCAGTGTTTTTACAACGTATTGATAAAGTTCTTCGACGGTATTCTTTTCGGAGACGATATCGAGGATATTTGAATTGCCAGTTTCCCAGTATTTCTGATTTTTTGTATGTGAGCTAAGTACGGCTGGCTGGGGAACATCTTTTATTTCTTCAAGGCTTAAAAGAGTGTCCATGGTTAAGTAGATTGTCAGAGCTGTGTTGGGCTGAAGTTCGTAGGTGGCAATCCAGTTTCCATCTGGGTCTACCTTAACCTCTTCAGGAGTTGGCTCGAGGACCTGATAATACATCTTCTGATGTGTAGTGTCTGGAGGTAAGGCAATTTGGGCAATGCCGATAGAACTGCTCGAGTTTTCAAGATGATATCTGAGCGTACTTGTAAATACTTGAGTAGAACCAAAGAGGGCTGTTATGCCGCTTCCCTTCAGGTCTGGAAAGGAAGTAATTACCTCGCTATCGCTGTAAATAGTTGTTTCTGGTTCTGGGTTGATCCGCGTTGCTTTTCCGTAAGATAGAGGTGTTTTTATGGTCACGCTTCTATTGGTATAAGTTTCACTATCAGCTAGTTTTGGAACGTGTAGCTCGAGCACCTGACCAACGACTGAGGTCAAGTCATTAGTTTCGTATGAAAGAGTGAAAGCTCTGACTTTTCCTTCTCCAACTACTTCGTCGTCAAATTTTAAAGTGATATTCTTGCTTAAACCATCATCTATTATGTTGGTAGGAACGTCTTTATTATTGCTTTTTGCAGAAATGTTATTGATTGTGCTCAGGTGTGATTTGAGTGAGTATTCGGTAATGTATTGAGTTGCTGTTAAGTTTGTGATTTTAAATTCGCGCTCTACTTTAGTGACTCCAGATTTTGACACGGAGTATGTGGTATGAAGAGAGGTGGAGAAAGGTGTCTCAGCAGCTGTCGCAGTTTTGAAAGATAAGAGTAGGAGTAAGGCGAAGAGAAGTTTGTGAAGTTTGTTTAACACTGAGGTTATTGTACTAACTCTTTTTAGTCTGGGCGAGTTCAACTTTCAAATAGGCTCCAGTATGAGAATTGCTGTTTTCTGCTATTTGTTCTGGAGTGCCTGTAGCAACAATGTTTCCTCCCTGATCTCCACCCTCAGGACCTAGATCAAGAATCCAGTCTGCGTTTTTAATTACATCAAGATTGTGTTCGATGACAATGACAGTATTTTTTTGTTCCACGAGTTTTGTTAAAACCTGAAGAAGCTTTTGCACATCTGCAAAGTGTAAGCCCGTAGTAGGTTCATCTAGAAGATAAACGATATGCTGAGTGCTTTTTGTAGAAAGCTCTTTTGCCAGCTTTACCCTCTGGGCTTCACCGCCCGAAAGTGTCGGTGCTGGTTGCCCCAATCGTAAGTATCCAAGGCCAACATCACAAAGGGTTTGCAATTTTTGCGCAATTCCACCATGTGATTTGAAAAATACAGAAGCTTCTTCAATGCTAAGATCAAGGACATCAGAAATAGACTTCCCCTTGTATGTGGCGGCGAGAGTCTCCTCGTTATATCTTTTTCCATGACAAACATCACAAGTGACGTAGACATCTGGGAGAAATTGCATCTCAATTTTGATTTGGCCGTCACCACGACAAGTTTCGCAACGCCCACCTTTGACATTAAAGCTAAAGCGGCCAGCATTAAAGCCACGAATCCGCGCTTCTTTAGTAGCCGTAAATATTTTTCTGATAATATCAAATGCTTTGGTGTATGTAGCTGGATTTGATCGAGGAGTTTTCCCAATGGGACTTTGGTCGATAAGTGTGACTCTTTTCACTTCGTTTGGAATCATTGCTCTATCTATTAGTCCAGGTTTTGAGGGATATTTTAAACCTAAGTGCAGCATCAGCTGGGCATATAGTATGTCATGAAGAAGCGTCGATTTTCCCGATCCCGAGACACCAGTGATGCAAGTCAGAGTATTAAGAGGAAATTCAGCATCAACTGATTTCAAATTGTGTTGGGTGGCACCTAAGAGACTTATTTTAGATTTAGTAAAAACCTCATCGTCCGAAACAATCGTCCTAGTTGGCAGATTTCTTTTTCTAACAACATCTTTTTTGCGAGCTAAATATGACCCAGTCACTGATTTTGGGTTATTGATCACTTCTTCCGGAGTTCCCTCTGCGATGATATTTCCGCCTGCTTCACCAGCTCCAGGCCCGAAATCAACAAGATAGTCTGCGGCAAGCATGACATCTCTATCATGTTCAACGACAACAACTGTATTTCCCTTAGACTGAAGATTTTTGAGAGTTTCAATAAGGCGGTGGTTATCGCGCTGATGAAGTCCAATTGTTGGTTCATCGAGAATATAAAGAACCCCCGTCAGACCCGTGCCGATTTGAGAAGCCAATCTAATGCGCTGAGCTTCACCGCCCGCGAGAGTTGAGGCTTCGCGATTCAGGGTCAGGTAGTTTAGGCCAACCGCGTTGAGAAATTCTAACCTCGAAATTATTTCTTTAACGATTGAGTCAGCAATCAGAAGTTCTTGATCAGATAAAATTCCTTTTTCTTTTATTGATTCAACCCAATTTATTGCATCTTCGATGGGGAGAGCGGTTAATTCTGCGATATTGAGTCCAGAAATTTTTACTCCTAAGGCTTGCTCCTTGAGTCGCTTCCCAAGACAGTCTGGGCATTGCTGTTTTTGCATAAACTGACCGATTTCTTTTCTCATGAATTCAGAGTCTGTCTCTGCATATCGGCGTTCAAGATTGGTGACAAATCCCTCAAACTTTTCTTCGATGCTGGTTTCACTTCCAAACCGATTCGTGCCGTCAACAACATAGACTTTTTTATCGCCGTAAAGAAGCAATTTTTGGATGTCTGGAGTCATGTCTTCGAAGTGAGTCTTTCGAAAATCTACACCTGCTTCTTTGGCCACGGTTTGGATTAGTCTTGACCACCACGAGTCACTACTTAAGACTCTTGCGAATGGAATAATGGCACCTTCACTAAGTGTCAAAGAAGGGGCGATTATTTTTTCAACATCTATTTTTAACAAATTTCCCAGACCGTTGCACGTTGGACAAGCCCCTTCTGGGGAGTTAAATGAAAACAATCTTGGTTCAATTTCTCGAAAAGAAATGCCACAGTCGCTGCAAGATCTATGTTCTGAAAAAAGTATGTCGTCGAAGTTTTTAGGTTTTTCTGGAAATGTAAAAGAGTCGTCTAAAATGAAACTGACAAGGACTTCTCCCTCAGAAATTTTTAGGGCTACTTCTACCGCCTGAGTAATTCTTTGTTTAAATATTCCCAGTTCTTTTTCAGATTTAGCTTGTTTTTCAGAAAAAACAAAACGGTCGACCACGGCTGAGATGCGATGCTTATTGGTTTTGATGAGGGTGATGTCCTCAAAAAGCTCGAATAATTCATTGTCAATTCTGACACGAGAAAAACCCTGTGACTGCAAGTTTTGTAATAGGCCCTGAAATTCGCCTTTACGGTTTTTTACTACAGGCGCCAAAATTAACATTCGAACTTGATTTTTTTGGTAACGAGAGGTCGTTGCATCAAGAATGTGTTCAACTATTTGATCGAGAGATTGCGAAGAAATTTCTTTGCCGCAATTTGGGCAAAAGGGATGGCCAACACGTGCGTAGAGCAAACGAAAATAATCATATATTTCGGTGATAGTTCCGACAGTGGAGCGAGGATTGTGGGAAGTAGTTTTTTGATCTATTGAAATGGCTGGAGAAAGACCCTCAATATGATCCACATCCGGCTTGTGCATGATTCCCAGGAATTGACGAGCGTAAGAGCTGAGGCTTTCCACATATCGTCTCTGCCCTTCAGCATAAAGGGTGTCAAAGGCCAGGGAACTTTTTCCACTTCCAGAGAGGCCAGTGAAAACAACTAACTTATTTTTTGGAATCGAGAGATTAATATCTTTTAAATTGTGTTCGCGAGCGCCAGTAATTTGAATTTTATCGGGTATTGGTGACATGGGTTTTTCTAAAAAAAACGAGGAACTAGTATATCACTTACTGCTTCGGGGTTTCTAGGGTTTTAATAGTATCGCGGAGTTCAGCTGCGTGTTCGAAGTCCATAAGCTTAACTGCTTGCTGCATCTGTCGACGTAAGTTTTTTGCGAGCTTGGTTTTATCTCTTGGAGTCATGCTGTCAATATCAACATGTGATTCGGCATATTTTTTTTGCTCTTCAGCAGCGGAGTCTCTAACTTTCTTTTGTGAGATCATGGGCTGCTTAATAGCTTTTTGTATAGATTCAGGAGTGATATTGTGTTTTAAATTGTAGGCAAGTTGGACAGTTCTTCTGCGATCGGTTTCTGTAATGGCAAAGATCATCGACTTAGTCATCATGTCTGCATATAGAATCACTCTACCCTGCTCATGCCGGGCCGCACGTCCCATTGTCTGAATGAGCGCTGTCGAAGAGCGTAAGAAGCCCTCTTTGTCAGCATCTAAGATAGCTACTAAAGAAACTTCGGGTAGGTCCAAACCCTCGCGAAGTAAGTTGATGCCTACGATAACATCATAGGTGCCAAGTCTAAGATCAGCTAAAATTTGCGATCTTTCTAGTGTTTCAATATCGGAGTGCAAATAGGCCACTTTTGGAAAGTCGATTGGCTTTCCTTCTAGTTTTTTTGAGTTTGAGCTGGCGGCGGCTACAAAAAGATGTCTTGGAATTTTGGCAATTTTAAGAGCATCAGAAGGGACAGTTTCATAGTTTGCAATTGTTTTTTCGGGGTCCTCTTGTAGATTTCTCTCTGCGAATGACTTCACAAGCTTTGAAATTTTCTGATCATTATTCAGATACTCAGTCAGCGCCTCAGCCATTTTTTTAGTTAGAGTAGTCACTAGGACTCTTTCCCCTTGTTTCTTGCGAATCAAAATCTCGATTACGAGGTCCTCAATTTGATTCTGGCTGGTTCTAAGCTCAATTGAAGGATCGATGAGACCAGTTGGGCGGACTAGTTGTTCTGCGATCGCGCCCTCAGCTAGCGAAGTTTCAAGAACGGACGGCGTTGCCGAGACATATAGATTTTGTTGAGAAACACCCAGGAACTCATCAAAGGTCAGAGGACGATTGTCTAGAGCACTCGGCAGCCTGAAGCCATACTTAATCAGTGTTTCTTTTCTGGCGCGATCGCCGCTGTGCATGCCTTTAATTTGTGGCAAGGTCATATGACTTTCATCGACGAAAGTCATGAAAGAGCCGTCTTTTTGTGATTTTGCATTTTCATGAAAGTAATCGATGAGTGTAAAAGGTGGATCGTTAGGTCTGCGACCATCGAAGTAACGTGAGTAATTCTCTATACCATTGGTGTATCCGAACTCTTTAATCATGTCTAAATCGTACTGAACTTTTTGTTGCAGGCGATATGCCTCAAGGGTGAATTCATTTTTTTGTAAATTCAAAACTTGCTCTTTCAGATCGGTTTCAATTTGCTTAATGGCATCTGTTTGATCCTTGATTGCCGCTAAGTAATGACGAGCAGGATAAACGATAAATCGTCTAGGACCTCCCTGTTTATCTCGACTAAAGTCAACAGTGGCTGTTGTCGCTGTTGGAGTAGTTGGCGCACCAGAAATTGGGTCAATCCAGCGAATTGATTCTATCGTCTCTTCCAAAAACTCAATTTTAAGAGCCACACTTTCGTAAGCCGGCCAAAGCTGGATAGTGTCTCCGCGAACTCTGTATGTACCGCGCTTGAGCTCTATATCCGAGCGAACATACTGCAAGTTAGCTAAGTGCAAAAGCAAGGATTTTCTTTGAATGAGTTGTCCTTCGATGAGCTCAAGCACCTGCTTGCCATAATCAACCGGAGAACCAAGGTTATATATGGCAGAAACTGAGGAGACGACAATAACATCTGATCTAGTCAGTAGATTTGTTGTTGTCGCCAAGCGAAGCTTATCAATCTCATCATTAATAGTCGCCTCCTTCTCGATATAGGTATCTGTAGAAGGGATATACGCTTCAGGCTGATAGTAGTCGTAGTAGGAGACAAAGTAACTAACCGCGTTTTCTGGGAAAAAATCTCTAAATTCTTGGTAAAGCTGAGCAGCGAGCGTTTTGTTGTGAGCAATTATCAAAGTTGGCTTTTGCATTTTCTCTATAACTTTGGCCATAGTGAAGGTTTTTCCAGATCCAGTAACTCCAAGAAGGACTTGGTGTTTTTTGCCTTCGGCCATACCCTTGGCTAAACAATCGATTGCTTCGGGCTGATCTCCCGTTGGTGAAAAAGGCGCTTGAAGTTTAAATGGAATTTGTTGCAAAGCAGCCTATTGTACAATAGATGAGCCACAAATTGCCCTCACTATGAAACTAACTAGTTACAAAACGCCCCTTCTTCATCCAAACTCAAATTTGCTTGAAATTATTTTTTCCGTAATTCCCACATTGCCAGAAAAATCCGTTCTTTGTATTAGCTCAAAAGCAGTGGCATTGGCAGAAGGGTCAGTAGAAATGAAAAAAACCGGAACCAGAGAAGAAAAACACGCTTTGGTTGCTAGAGAAGCTGATAGTTTCCTACCTGCTAATATTTCAAAATTCGATGTGATGCTCACAATCACTAATGGCACGCTAGCGGTTAATGCCGGAATCGATGAATCTAATGCCGAAAACATGTATGTGCTGTGGCCGAAGGATCCTTATGCTTCAGCAGCCTGGTACTGGGAAAAGCTCAGAGAACACTATGGCGTTAAAGAGCTTGGGATTGTGATCACAGACAGCAAAACTACTCCGCTCAGATGGGGAATAATTGGTACCTCAGTTAGTTACTGCGGTTTTAAGGCTCTGTTCGATAGAATTGGCGAGCCTGATCTTTTTGGAAGAAAGTTGGTGATGACAAAAGAAAGTATTGCTGAGGGCTTAGCCGTGGCAGCGAATATTGAAATGGGTGAAGGTGCTGATCGCAAGCCTTTGGTTGTTGTTGAAGATATTCCTCGGATTACGTTTTCTTCAAAACCACCCACCCAATCAGAACTGGATTTATTTAATATTGCTCCAGAGGACGATGTTTATGGTCCTCTTCTTACTTCTGTTCCTTGGCAAAAAAGTTCTAAGACCTAGCTATTTCAATATCGTAGACATTGGTGCGAATGGCCCCAAATCTAAATTTATAAGCTTCATCGCCCCTCAGGAAATCATAGGTTTGTTTTTTTTGCTCTATGGCATATCGAATTGTGTAGGCGATCAGATTCGAGCCAATACTAAGCTCATCATGTGTCCCAGATGAAAAACCTGAGTTATAAAGCGCCAGCGATTCTGGCTCATCAAAAGCCAACATGCTAGCCACTCGGACGCCCTCAACTTTAAGAAAGAAAAGCTTGACTCTGTTGTCGCTAGCTAAGGCGGGTATGAGGTTGCGAAAAAATCTGAGGTGATTATCGTCCCAAAACTCATTTTTTTCATGAGACGACTGCTTATGAAGCTCGATAAAGTCTTCGACATCGCTGCCGCTGGGGTTTTCTAGCACGATATATTCATGCTGAACTTCGCCGAGCTTTCTCTCTTTGCGACGAATTTCGTGACGTTGTTTTCTGCCTACAGAGACTAGGTATTCTTCCCAAGTTTGTGGTAAATAAATCACCGGAACCGCATCTTGAATTGATTCATTTAAGCTCCCCTTTTCTGCAAAGAATTTTTTTAAGTAAGCTCTGGTGACAGATTTTTCTGGCAGACTACACCAAAACAATTTATCCCACGGAATTTGATCTACTGCGGATAAAATACTCGAATAAATTGACTCTACATTTTCATTTTCATCATCGACGACTAAAACATCCAAATAATCTGAGACGTTCACACAACCAAGTAAGCTTAATTGCGAGACACCGGAATTATCGTGTAGGAAAGTTGGAGCTAATGCCACCAATTGATTTTCTTCATTGCGAATAGCTATTAAGATTCTTTTGCCCTGACCGAGGGTTTCCCACCACGTGGATTGAAAAACTTGAGTTTGAAAAACAGTTTTAGTTAGGCTTTTAGCCTGAAGAATTGACCATTCCTCAGTTAAATCAGAGATTTCTTTTGATTCTTCAAGAAGTTGAGAGGTGTACATAGGAATGCCTAGTATACGATACAATTACAAAGTATGAAAAAAAAGCCAATCATTTCTATCTCGACTAAGACTGGTGACTCCGGAACCTCAGGATTAATTAATGGCGTTAGACTTTCAAAAGATGCGCCAATTTTTGAAGTCATTGGTACCTTAGACGAGCTTAACTCATGGCTTGGACTTATCGCCACCCATCTTGATGTCGATCGTGATGATCACAAAAAATTTATTTATGTTATTCAAGATACCCTGTTTTACATAGGGGCTGAGCTTGCTCAATCACCAAAGACAAAGTTGCGGGAAGCGGCTGTCGAGGCTTTAGAAAAAGAAGCAACCGCACTTCAAGAATCTCTTTCTGATAATTGGCATACTAAGTTTTTATTACCTGGTGGCACAAAACTAGGTGCTTATTGCGATTTAGCTCGAACAGTTTGCAGAAGATCGGAGCGACGTCTGATCACATTAATGAAAGATCAAAAAGTCTCTGCAAACAACTTAAAGTATCTCAATCGTCTTTCTGATTATTTATTTCTGCTTCGTTGTTTTGTGAACGATGCCGCAACTTATCGAGAGCAAGAATTTATTGAGTCTCGTTAATAGCGAAATTTACGAATCAGGCCGACAACTCGTCCCTGAATCTGCACATTGGTGGCATAGATTGGACTCATGGTGGAGTTAGCTGGTTCGAGTCTGACTCTAGTCATTTCGCGGTAGAAACGCTTTAGAGTAGCAAGTCCATTATCTAGAAGAGCAACGACGATATCGCCGTCGTTCACACTCTGAGTTTCTTCTATGACAACGTAGTCACCTTCATCAATATGATCTTCAATCATAGATTTTCCTTTGACTTGTAGAACATAAGAGCGCTTTTTGCCACTGATCATTTCGGGAGAGACCTTAAAGGTGGCGTTGGGATCAGTATGAGGCTCGATTGGTGAACCCGCAGCGATAAATCCAAGAAGCGGTAGGTCAACGTTATCAGACATGCGAACGAAGGTGCGATCAAGCAGCTCAATGCCTCGAACTGCACCCTCATGTCTTTTAATAACCTTTTTTCTTTGAAGGGCTTGAAGATGCTCGTGAACTGTAGCCAACGAAGAGACTCCCAATGAATCAGCAATTTCTCTTAAAGTAGGAGCGTATCCGTTTTTTTGTAAGTACTGGGCGATGAAGTCAACAATTTGTCTTTGTCTTTTGTATAGTGTGACTGCCATATTTATATCCTTTATGTTCGGGCGTACCTTACCCAAAGCAAACACAGGATAACCGAATATGATGCGAATCTGCAACTAGATCTTTGATGATCAAAGACTATCAAAACAACTTAAATTTCTATACAAGCAACGCCCTGCCAGTCATGCTTTCGGGTGGATGTATTCCCATAATTTTTAGCATTGTTGGCGCTACATCAGCTAAAATTCCCGTTGGAAGCAAGGTGCCATTGTTAGCAAATTGGTTGCCAATTATCATCAGTGGAACCGGAAAAGCAGAGTGCTCAGTATCTACTGCGCCTGTTTCTGTATTAATGAGCTCTTCAACATTTCCATGATCAGCCGTGATGAGAATAACACCATTTTTTTGGAGAACAGTGCTAACTATTTTCCCAACAACTTCGTCAACTATTTCACAGGCTTTAACTGATGCATCAAAATTCCCAGTATGACCAACCATATCTCCGTTACAAATGTTGGCAATAATAACGTCTGCCTTATCTGCCAATATGTATTTAATCATCTCATCAGCTATTTCGTAGGCGCTCATTTCTGGGGCTTGGTCATACGACTTTACCCCTTTAGAAGGAATGATTATTCTTGTTTCGCCAGCAAACATTTCTTCTTTTTGTCCATTCATGTAGTAGGTAACAAATCTTTCTTTTTCAGTTTCGGTGATGCGAAGCTGCCTGAGGCCATTTTGTGCAAGTACTTGCCCTAGTGGCTGGCGCACTTTTTGTGGAGGGAAAGCGACATCGACAGGTATGTGAGCTTCGTACTCAGTCATGGTCACAAAGTATAGGTTGCCAATTCTTTTTTTTCTCTGAAAAGTCTCAATACTCGTTTGTTTCTGGATATTAGTTTTCTCATACTTCTCTGTGTATGGATCAAAAGCCAGATTGTGGATACCTTGTTCGAAGTCTTGCATTACGAAGGCGCGAGTTAGCTCTCTAGGTCTATCAACACGATAGTTAAAGAAAATTGCAGCGTCATTCTCAGAGATGAGTCGATGAGAGCCATCCTGGTCACAAATACTAATGGGTTCTATAAATTCGTCAGTGATATTTTGGTCATACTGCGCTTGTAGGGAGGCTATCGGGTCGAGAATACATGAGTCGGGACTGCCAATTGTTAAAGCGTCGTATGCTTTTTCTATACGATCCCACTTATGATCTCTGTCCATCGCGTAGTAGCGCCCCATGATAGTGGCTATTTTGCCAACTCCCATTTGTTCGCAGCGCAATGTTAATTGTCGAATGTACTCAATCCCGGAAGTTGGCGGCGAGTCTCTTCCGTCAGTAAAGGCGTGGATGAATACTTTTTGGACTTGCTGTTGTTTACAAAAATTTAATAGTGCATAAAGATGTTCGATGTTTGAGTGGACTCCACCCGCTCCGACTAGACCCATCAGATGCAGGCTACTGTTATTATTTCTGACGTGTTGGATTGCGCTCAAAAACGCAGGCGTTGAAAAAAATGAACCATCTGCAATTGCCATGTTAATTCGTGGCAAGTCTTGGAAAACAATGTGTCCTGCTCCAATGTTTAAGTGACCTGTTTCAGTATTGCCATCCTCTCCTTGAGGCAATCCCACTGCCTGACCGCTGGCCGCTAGCTGGGTATGAGGATAGGAAATCCAGTAGCCATCAATGTTTGGAGTTTTTGCAGCTGCAATAGCATTTCCTGCGGTCTTTGGACCAATTCCCCAGCCATCGAGTACAAGAAGTAATGTAGGTTTAGGACCAGTGTAACTTTGCTGAATCAAGGAGCTGTCAATGGGACTAGATGTGACAATGGGGGTAGCTGCTATTCCTCCTGTCATGATGTCGGATTCGAAATTGCCGCAGAAGTGGCCTGTTGTTGTTCATTTTTTAAACGCACCTGTTCAAGTTCGATATAAATCTGCGAGAGTCTATTATATTTCGCTACTCTCTCTCCTCTATTCGCTGGTCCAAATTTTGTATATTCGGCTCCAGTCCCAACCGCAAAATCAGCAATAAAATCATCGTTTGTTTCACCACTTCGATGAGACATGACGATTTGCCAACCGGCTTCTCTGGCAACTTTAATAACATCAATTGTTTCCGAAATTGTCCCAACCTGATTTGGCTTTACTAGAAGTGTGTTGCAGTGCCCTTTCGCAATGGCATCTCTGACTTTATCTACGTTAGTCGCGAGCAAACTGTCTCCCACAATTTTCGTGGTTTCTCCCAGGGTCTTAGTGACTTCTTTCCAGCCATCAAGATCATCTTCTGCAAAGGGATCTTCAAGATAAAAGACGTTATAAAGACTTCTAAGTTTGTTGTAATACTCCAGTAGGTCTTTGGTTGAGTAGGCTTCAGCTCTATCTCGAAGCGTATATTTGCCACCGCTGTAAAATTCACTTGCGGCTGCATCAACTCCAAAGAATAAATCCTGGGCTAGTGTATAGGGGCTGGATTTTATTGTTTCAACTAAAATTTCGAAAACGTCGCTATTGCTGTAAAGGTTTGGGGTAAAGCCTCCCACGAGTCCGACAGAGTGAATTGCGCCTTTAATAATGAGGACCTCTTCAAGTTTTTGAAAAAGTGTTGTGGCGAGATTAAGAGAGTCGGGGAAATCTATATGGCTGGCCGGAATTATTTGGAATTCCTGAATGTCTAAGTTATCTGCACCGTGCTCGCCGCCGTTAATGAGTGTGTAGATACAACTTGGGATCATCAGCTCTCTCATTAATTCGTACTTTTGGAACAAGTAATAGTAGAGAGGCATGTTTTGGGATAAAGCCCCGGCTTTACAAACTGCCTGTGAAACTGCCAACAAGGCATTGGCGCCTAAATTTGACTTATTTGCCTTACCATCAAGCTGGATCATCAAATCATCTATTTCTTGCTGCATAGTCGGGTCTTTGCCAACCAACTGAGGAGCAATGATGGTGTTGACGTTATTTACAGCCTGCAAAACGCCCTTTCCCGACAGTCGATCGGGATCTCCATCTCTGAGTTCGTGGGCTTCGTATTTACCGACTGAGGTACCCGTGGGGACACTAGTGGCCACAACGCCACCAGAATCTAGCCAAAGCGTGCACTCTAAAGTCGGAATTCCTCGTGAGTCTAGAATCTCGCGAGCGTAGACTCCTTGAATGTTGGGCATAGTACTATCTTACTTCCTTCAGACTCATTGCTCAAGCTCACCGAGCATATTAGATATTAAATCAAAATTCGTTTTTGAACAAATGGCACCAAGGAGTTCTTCACTGTAGATTAGAGAGGCCAGATGTTTGTTTGGGCGATGAAGTTGGAGGAAAATAGGCTTGGCCTTCATGAGATCGTTCTTCTCGATTTTTTGTAAAGACGACTTGAAAAGTTTTTCGGTGGTAGAATAATCTGGACCTTGGTCGCCGAGATGCTGGGCAATTGCTATGAAATCAATTATTGCACCAGAAAAAGGTGGTATTAGAGCCTCATGAAGATCGATGAGCAATGCTGGGGTGCTAACCATCAGCCAGCCATTATCAATATCTCTGGCAGCATGCATTGCCTCATGTATTGTCTTGCAGTTTTGACAAATTTGGTGTGGCCAGTCATCTAAAATAACAATTTCTTTAGTTGATTTTGGTTTTTCACTTTTTTCCTTTATAACTGGAACTTCAAAATCACTAATGCTTGTTATCCAAAGTTGATTTCCATCTTTTTCCCACTCAAACAGAATCGGATTCAGAGTTTTACGTTTTATAGATCTATAAATTTCAATTAGTTCGCTAGTGGTTTTTTTATCAATTGCTCTGGAGATTGCTTGTTTTTTCTGGGCTTTTTTTTGTAAAAACTTATCCAGCTCTCTCTCAAAAAAAACGCTCTTGTTCCCAATTTCTGAGCTGACCTCATGCTCTGAGGATTTTGAGAAAAAATATGAGTCAATCTCATTCTTAATATCATTGCCAAGATTTTTAACCCCAAGGCGAGCTTTAATTTCGGTGCCAGAGACCGTTCCAGAAGCAGTGGCTTGAAGTTGAGCTTGAATCAGAATCGGTATTGTCAGGTTGGACAATGCGTGAGAATGATCGGACTCGAGTGTTTTGGAAATTTGCTCCGCCCAAGTTTGCTTAAGTGAGTCAAAGATATTGGCATCGCCAAGAATATTTTCTGAAGAACCTGGCATGATCCTGACGAATGATTCACCAAGATAATCTTGATAAAGTCGGGCAATCTCTGCAATGAATTTTTCTGAAAACTTAATTTCTGCAAAGAGATAGAATAACTGCTCCTCTGCTACGCGTTGTTTTACGGGGTCACTGGTGTCAGTAAATGCGCTCAAATGCTTTGAAAATTTTGAATTATCGGCTAGAACTTGTCGCAAAGCTGTTCTCGTGATGCAAATTGTTGGAGCAATCTTGACGCCAGCTTTTTTTGCTTGAGCGAGTCTTTGAATCAGCTCACCAGTTTCAGAAACAGCGAGAGAACGGACTTGATCAATTGTGAGAATGGCAGACACCCAACCATCTTAGCACACCCTCGAGTTAAGCGTTACTGCTTGAGTTGGGACTTGAACCAATCCACAACTGGAATCGGAGCTGGATCTACTCGATGAATCAAAGCTAGATAGTATGAAACATAAGCCCCAAAAGTCAGTAACTCAAAGGCTTGACTGAGCTTCGAGGAACTGGCTAGTTTCAGAATTTGAAAGCCAATATCGTTATTTTTAAGGATCTCGCTCGTTAAGGTCATCCTTTTTTCGTTACTTTGAAGATACAAATCTGAATGAACTAAAAGAAAGAACAGCATCTCGTCTCTGTTTTGAGGAAACTGAAGACCTTCTAATAAGTGGTGATTAATTTCAGGAATTACTCGATACTCTGAGTAAGTTTTGGCGTTCTCATTGAGCTGATTGGCAACCACATGAGCCGAACCTTCTAAATGCTCAGCCACAGTGAGAATTGGGATTCTATTGCTGAATTCGAAAGCTAAAAGCTTAGCAGGGTTTTGTTCAGTTGGAATGGCGACACTTGTCTTGAGGTGCATTTTTGCTATCGCTTCTAACACGGTCGACTGGGCTTCTTCCGAAACATTAATCAAGCCAATTTTCGAAAACAAGGCAATTTGACCAAAAACTGAGTATCCTAGAGCCATGCGAGGCTGCCCAGAAGGGTTGTGAATTGGATCAAAGACTAAGGCCGGTTTATTTGCCGTCTTCAAAAGTTCTGCCAAGTCACCGCCCGAAGTTATGCCAACTACCTTAGCCCCTCTTTTAAGAGCTTCCTTGGTGGAGCTAAGAGTTTCTTCTGTTGTCCCTGAGTAGCTCGAGGCAACGAAAAGTGTATTTTCATTCACATATGCAGGCAAATGGTAGTCAGGAACTACGTTGATTGGAACTGAAATTTCGTCTTTAAAAACAGACTGGATCACATGAGTTCCAAGCGCTGATCCACCCATGCCTCCAACGACAATATTACTTACCTCTTTATATGAAGGATCAATTTCAACTTCAGCGGCTTGTTGCCAGACATGTTGGACTTGTTGACCCAACTCCTCAATAGAGCCACGCATGTTTGACTTATCTAGCTCAGCCATTGCTTTTTGATTATCCAAAAAATTGGTTTCTTCCATGATCACTTCCCGTTATTTATTACTAATGAATTTGGATCGATTGTGTGTGAAAGTTCTTGATTTGGAAAAACTTGAACATGATTTCCGACCAGAGTTCCGGGCATAGTAGCCACAGAAATTCCAAGCTGAACAGATTCCCCAGTTATTAAACCAAAACCGTTTACGCCGGAATCAACTAACTCGTTCTTCACTTTAACCTTTACGTTTCTTCTGTCGAGTCGTTTGTTCGCAGTTACTAAGCCAGCACCAACCTTGGTTTTGCTTCCCAAAATACTATCTGCGCAGTAGCTTTGATGAATGCTCACTCCCGGACTTAAGATCGAGCGAACGATCTCAGTGTAAGCTCCAACTATGCAGTTTCTTTCAACACTGCTTTCACGAATCATGGAGTAGTTGCCAATCAGCGCGTTCTCGCCTATGAATGCTGGTCCTACAATAGTGACAAAGTCTTTTATTTGAGCGCCATCAGCAATCAAAACTGGCCCTGCCTCATCATCAATGATTGCGGTCTTGGCTATTTGTGCAGTTGGAGAGGAGTAACTTTTTTTATTTGACAACAATTTGGTTTTTAGAGCATGTAAATCCCAGGCGTACTTAAGAGTGGGGAGCTCGTAAAGTCCCTCTATCCATCGCACATCATTTGTCTCACAAACTTTGTTCAGAGCGGTTTCAAAATTATATTCTGAAACTTCTAAATTGCTTAAGATATCAAGCATTTTGCTAGACAATAAATAAAGACTTGAAAGCTTGATTTTTGAAATTGGTTTTTGAGGTTTTTCAATAACTCCTGTGACTTTATCAGCGGCAGTTTGCAAAATGCCATATCGCTCTGGGTTTTCTGTGTGAGTCCCGATAAGGACACATTCCGCACTAGTTTCCTCTTGTTTTCTGATTAAGTCTAAGAGAGTTGTCGAGGAGTTTACGTGATATGGACTTGCGACTAGAAAACGTCCTTGGAGATGATCTTTTGCTAAGAGAAGTGCGTTCCCCATTCCCAGTGGGCTCACTTGCTCGATGAAAGAAATCTCAAGTTTAAAATTAAAACTCCTCAGCAATGACTGATTGTTTTCGTTGTTTTCCTTGCTAGAAACAATGATAAAAACCTTCTCTACGCCTGCGATTTCTGCGCTTCTTAGTAAATTAACAATTAAGGGTTCCCCACAAAGCTCAAAGAAGCCTTTATGGGTTCCATAATTTAATGGAAAAAAACGTGAGTTCTTGCCTGCGGCCAATATTACCAAGGGTAATGAATTCATATTATTTATCTAGTAAAGCCTGCACCGACTCTTTTGATGGAGATGCATCTTCTGAAATTCTGATAGCAGCAACAGCGTGTGCGTACCGAATTGCTTCTTCCATATTGTGACTATTTTGCCAGGCCTTCAGGAATCCAGCATTAAAACTATCACCAGCTCCAACCGCATTTTTTGGTTGAACTTTAAAACTTGGAACGTCGTGAATCTTTCCATCTTGATCTAGGCCGATTGCACCATTTGCACCACGAGTAACGACAATGATAGGTCTAGTAGGTAGCGATGACAGTAGATCAAAACCTTTTTCTATGGTTTCGACACCCCAAATAGTCAAGAACTCTTGTTCATTGGGAATGTAAATATCAACCATCTTAGCCAGTGATTTGACCTGCTCGATATGATTTTCTAGAACAACGTTACTAATCATTCCATGATCAAGGAGAGTTAAGACATCGTGCTGACGCGCATTTTTGACAATAGCCTCATATTTGTCTTGGAGCATAGTTAGCTTAAAGTAACTACCGATATAAAGGGCGGAGATTTTATTAAAATAATTAGTCACCACTCTCATCGCATCTTCGCCATCAAGTGCTAAGTTTGCTGTTCCAGCTGTGGTCTGGATTGTGTCTCCTTGAGGATTGGTAAAATGAGAGCTAACATTAGTATTTACCTCTGGATCGGTGAAAATAAGTCTGAGAATATTTTGTTCATTCAGAATATCAGTGACAATATTCCCCACTCTATCCTGGCCAATTTTTGCAACAAGCGCGGTTTTTAGTCCCAAGCTCGAGCCAACTTGGGCAAAATTTGCAGCAGAACCTCCTACCCTAAGTTGAACTTCATTTCCAACAGTTTCTGTTTCTGAACGGATGCCGATCTCAGGCTCAAAAGGAAACTCTCCGTAATGAATATCGAGGTAAATTGAACCGAGGGCTAAAGCGTCGAAGGGTTTTGTCATATAGAGTAGTTATAGCACGTTAGTCGAGGGCGTGCGTATTGACTCCTTCTTGCCAGTTAATTTCTTCATGCTTTTTCAAAATTGATTTAAGAATTGTTTTCATTGCATCATATTCAGCCTGTGTCTTGCCCTCAAATTTAACAGTTATGTAAGGCCCATTTTGGGAAGCTCGGATTATTGCCATCTCAGTGTCAGTGTCCATTCTGATGCCGTCAATATCAATGTATTTGGCATTTGGCCATTGTTCTTTAAATGCAGATCTAATAACCGTATCTATAAACGAAAATTTAATTTCATCAGCTAAGCCTAGCTTGATTTCAGGACTTGAAACATAATGTGCGAGTTCAGAAACCTCTTCGGATAAATTATGATTCTTTCTTTCTAAGTATTGAAGGAGTCTCAGACTTGCATATGCGCCGTCGTCGTGGCCATAAAAATTATCCATAAAAAATATGTGACCAGAAAGCTCGCCTCCAAATGGGCCTCGCTCTTCTTTAAGTTTTGCTTTTATAAAAGAATGACCCGTCATCCAAACCACGGGAATGCCTCCCGCTTTCTCAATAGCTTCTGTGACTTGTCTAGAGCAGAGAGTGTTATAAACAATTTTAGATCCAGGCATATAGTCGAGTACGTCTTTTGAGAAAAGAGCGACAATAGTATCCATCCAGAGGACATCACCGTTATTATCGACCACGGCCATTCGGTCTCCATCTGAATCATAAGCAAAGCCAATGTCCGCGCTGGAAGCCTTAACTCCTTTTGCTAAGCGGTCAAGCACCTCTACTTCGGTTGGGTCAGGAACTCCGAGGGGAAAGCTTCCGTCGAGGTTTGTGTTTTGTTCAATCACTTCACACCCTGCGTCCCTGAGAAGTTCGGGATAAAATTTTCCACCCGTTGCATTGCATGTGTCGACAACTACTTTCCATTTTCTCTCCAAGGAAAAATGCTTGAGAATGTCAGCTTTATAAGCTGGGAACGAATCATCATTTCGGTTTGTTCCTTTGCCCTCGGAGAAATCTCCAAGTTCGCAAATTTTTCGTAAGTCCTGAATTTCCTCAGTCACCATGGTGTCAGAATAGCCAACTCCAAGCTTTAAGCCATTGAACTCTCCCGGATTGTGGGAGGCTGTGATCATTGCACTCCCCCTTGTTTTGTAATGGTAGCAAGAAAAATAAACAATTTGGCTTAATGATAAGCCCATATCAATAGTGTTGATGCCGCCATCATTCAGGCCAGCAATGAATGCTTTTGCATAAGACTCACCCGTTAAACGATTATCACGACCGATTGTGCATTCTTCAATTCGTCTTCTTGAAAGGAAGGTTGAGTAGGCTCTTCCAAGTGTGTACATAACATCATCAGATAAATCTGCACCCGCAACTCCCCGGAGATCGTATCCTCTGAAAATTTTTGAGTTTATCTTTTTGACAATTTGGTACATTGTTTCCTTCCGATAATCTTGATTAGATTACTCTACATTGCAAGCGTGAGCATATCAAGCTCTTGATCGAGCTTCAAAGTCGCTGTAGAAGTTTTCTGCTCGGTGTCGATTTTTAATAGTTTTTTATGGAGTCCAAGTAGTTCTCCCTCGGAAAAGAAGTGGGCCTGTTTTTTTAATTTGGTTTGAACAAAAGGAGCGCCAGCTATCTGGCCACCATCAATTGATGTTAGTAGCAGTCTTGTTTGCCTTGCTAGCATTAAGAAACAAAATTGGGCACCATCTTGCTTAATAGCAGTGTGGAGGAGCCTGATTTTTTTCTCAGATGAGGCGCTGCTGCCAAGAGAATCGAGCCATGAAAATAAAGTTGTGCTAATGGTATGCACTCGGTCAACAGAATTTGGAAATTTTTTTAGTTGTGAAGCAGTTAATTTTTTTTTCTCCCATAACAAAACATCACTTGGAGAAGAGTTGATTAAAGAGATGAGATCTTCTCGTTTTTTTGAAGTAGGGAGTGAGTGTAGTTCTTCGATGACAATACACTTGGCTGAATCAAATAGAGAGTTGGAGCCGAGTTCTGCTTCGAGTAAGGAGGTGGTAAGTTGTTTAGCCTCAAGCTTTGATATATGAAGGCCCTGAGATTGCTTTTTAGAAATCTCATCAAGAAGTGATTCTCTCGACTCAACCGTGTGATTTCCGTGAAAAATAATGATCGACATTATGCCAAAAATTTAAGTTGAGCCAATAAATAGCCAAACAAAATAAGGGCGAGGTAAAGAATGCTGCTTTGGAATAATCTTAGAGCTTTGTGAGCTTTGGTTTCCTGATGCGGCCAATGAAGTTTTTTCGCAATTTTATCTACTGTAGAGTGATGTTTTCGCATCCATGGTTTTATCATCATTTTCTAGTATAGCAGGTCATGTAATATGAACTCTGAATTTACCAAATTGCTTTTGTTGAAGCTTATAATCTGGCATGTAATTTCTTACAAGTGACCAGAATTCCCTAGAGTGATTGTGATGAGTTAGGTGCGCAAGTTCATGAGCGATGACATACTCAATGGCCTTGGGTGAGAAATGAACTAGTCGCCAATTAAAATTTAAATTCCCTTGTGAGCTACAGCTTCCCCATCTTGTTTTCTGCTGTCTGAAGGTTATTTTTCCAACAGATAGTTTATAGGCGTCAGATAGCTCTTTTGTTTTTGGCAGAATGAATGATTCAGCTGTTCTTTTTAAAAATCTCTCTAGAGCATTTGTGTATTCCGAAGATGAGCTAGTCGTTTCTGGGTTAATTGCGTTATAGATTAGTTCGCTTTTGCTTGCACCGAAGCCAATTGAAATAGTCGAGTCATAGACGACAACTTTGTTATATTTTTTCCCAAACAAATAAATTGAGCTTTCTGTTTCTAATTCTTCCCTTCCTAGCTGCTTCTTTTGTTGTTTTTGTATCCAAACTATCTGACTGGTGAGAAAAGATTTAATCTGATTCTGGTTTATTCTTTTAGGAGCAGTTACTTGGATCGTGCCATCGTCAAGAACCTTCATGCTAAGAGAACGACCTCGATCGCGATAAACGATTTTAATCTTATCTTGAAGAGAATCTAGTGATGATGGAGATGATGTCATAGGACAAAATATAACTGATTATTCTGCTATTAAATAAGATAAAAAGAGTGGCTAAGACTACATCAATTATTTCGGATTTTAACTCCTTTGCTTTGGAAAGTCTGAGCGCTAAAAATGTGTCAATTATTGTTGCTAAAAGAACTACAAAAACTTCTGCAACAACTTTTTCAACCTCTTCTTGACCAATTAATTGTAAATCTAGGAGTTTTTCGAGATCTGGATATTTAATAACTAGAAGGTGAAGTGAGGTGAAAAGACCATGAAGTCCATAAATGGTTAAGAAAACTAAGGCTACCTTTTTCCAAACCACATGAAAAAGATGCGCATATGATGAGAAAACAACCTTCCAATCTGGATCCAGATGATTAATATTTTCTGGTGAACTCACTGCCTGCATCTTTGTATCTTACACGAACTTTGTGCGCTACAATACAATAACTATTTTGAGCCGAGATGCTGGAACTGGTAGACAGGCTGGACTTAGAATCCAGTGCCCGTTAAGGGCGTGCAGGTTCGATTCCTGTTCTCGGCACAAAAAAACCCGCCTTTATGTGCGGGTTCTTTTGTCTCAGAACGATTATTCCGGTGAGGAACAAACCTTCTGAGGTATATGTATAATAACATTTACTATAAGGATGTCAATAGGTATCAAACTATTTCACAAATTCAAGTAAGTAGGCATCTTCTTTTTCAGATCTTCCCATGGTGCGATCATCGAAGCGCATCTCGGCCATCCACTGGTTCACACTAGCTGCCCAGCTGCCATTGCTAGAAGGTGTATATTTTCTCATTATCTGCTCTGGAGTAACTAGTCCTTTGTCTATATAGTTTTGCTTGAGGACTCTGGCTGCGGCTCTAAAGTTTTCTTCATAGCTTTCAAATTCCCACGTTCCCCTGGCATGAACGCCTAGGCCTAGACAATTGTATGAACCCGGAGGGGTGACTTTGCATAGATTGCTCTCTTGCATGGCGATTGCTGGCAATAGTCTGAAGTCAATGTTGTATTCGTCAGCGATCTCTACGAAAGTTTTACCAAAGTAGTCGTAAGGTTTTAGCGGTGAGTTATATCGTTCTAAGAAATTTGCCACTAGCTGACTTCTAGCGTCGTTGATCTGCATTTGGGTAGACATCTCGCTTTTGGCTGATTTTCCCGTCAAATTAGCAATACTTACTCTGACAGCATTCCCTGGGTCATGAGTAAAATCACTCCAGGTCACCCCTTCGAGATAAAACTGCATTCCAGCAACGCTGACCAGAATGACTCCAGCTGATAAAAAGATCCATGAAAAGGCAAAAAATATATGTTTCATATATATGCGAATAAACAGTATACCAAAGATCGACGACCATGGACAATTGGGGCCTTACATGTTATCCTATAACTATATACATGAAAAGAATTTTATCGCTATACACCGCAATCTTTTTTCTTTTTCTTACTGCCGCAAATGTGGCTGCGAGAGAGACTTCGATTATGGGCATGCACGTGCTAAATCCTGAAGAATTTTCAGCAGCTAAAAATTCTCTGTTAATTGACGGTGAGACTCAAGATCAGTGGTACTACATGACCGTACCCCTTACCTTGAATGACCTTAATGATTTACCAAGATGGCAAAAGCTTTTTACAGAAGCGCGAGAGACTCACGTTATCCCTATTGTTAGATTAGCTACCAGATATGAAAATGGCAGTTGGCAACAACCAACCCGAAAAGACATTGTTGATCTGATTACTTTTTTACAAAAACTCGAATGGCCAACTGAAGATCGCCACATTATTGCCTTTAATGAAGTTAATCACTCTAAAGAATGGGGTGGTGAGATTGACCCAAATTCGTATGCCAACGCCTTTAGATTCACGAGTAGCTGGGCGCATGCACAGCAAGCCTCCTTCATTGTTATGCCGGCAGCAATGGATCTTGCTGCTCCAAATGGAAGAAGCACTTCTGAAGCATTTAATTATTTAGCCTCAATGTACGCTTTCGATCCCGAAATCTTCACTTACGCCGACGCCTGGAACTCGCACTCTTATCCAAATCCAGGCTTCTCAACTTCGCCAACGAAGACTGACAAAATGTCTCTTAGAGGTTTTGAGCACGAGCTGGCTTTCCTTGCTGATAAAACTGAGAATACTCTACCCGTCTACATTACCGAGACAGGTTGGGAAGACTCTCGTTCGACGAGACCTTGGTTATCTTCATATTATGAATATGCCTTACAACACATCTGGACAAAAGATAAGGTTGTAGCCGTCACCCCCTTCATCTACAAGGGCTCCCCAGGTCCCTTTTCAGGCTTTAGTTTTATGACAGCGGATGATAAGCCTACTGAACAACTTGACGCCCTTCGAAGAGCTCTGGCACATACTTTCAAACAAAGTCGATTGCTCAGCAGTGTAGAATCATCTAGATGATAATTCTCGGATACATTTTCGTTTCAATCTTAATTTTTTGGGCAGTATTGGTTATTTATCTAAATGACTTCTCAGTGCCTTCAAAATTGACTGGAGAATTTACAAGTGTATTAATAGTTTTCCCTCATCCAGATGATGAAGCCAAAAGCATGGCTGGGACGATCAAGAAATTTACTGATCAAGGAATTAAAGTAACTTTACTTCTCTTCTCTAAAGGAGAGCGTGGCACACCTGATGCTAGTGAGGACTTAACTCTCAAAAAGATTCGCTCAAAAGAGGCCAAGGTATCAGCAAAAATTCTTGGAGTGAGGCTGATTCACGAAGACTTTGGAGATGGAGTGCTTCCAAAAAAACGAACAAAGTTGACTTCGTACTTGCAGAAAATAATCGCTAAGCAAAAGCCGGATCTTGTGATTACCTATGATAAATCAGGACTTTATGGCCACCCCGATCACATTGTTGTTTCAGAAATTATCACCGATCTTCACAAGAAATTGAAAAAGAGTTTTAAACTCTGGTATATTTCTTTTCCCGAGAAAATTCTCGCTGGAAAAAAGCTACCGACACACATGGCTGATAATCCTGATTTTGCGAAACATAGAAAACACCCGAATATGAAAATATGGATCGGTCATCGATTCATCACAAAATCAAAAGTGATCGGTGCTTACAAAAGTCAGTTTCCATCTTATGAAAGAGGTCTAGTTGTTCCTGTTCCGAACGTTATTCTCTGGTCCCTTTTTCCGTGGGAGTATTTTCATGAGGTTAAAGAGTCGCTCTAGTTTGTGCTACTTAATTCTGAGATTACTCCAAGTATCTCTCTAGGCTTAGATATAAGAAAATCTGGTTGAGCTTTCCTAAGTCTCTCCTCTGAATTAAAACCCCAGTCAACTGCTATCACTTTAACTGCAGCATTTTTAGCCGCGTCAATATCTCGAACCTCGTCGCCCACATACAGGACTTCACTTTTCTTAAAAAGGCGTTTCTTTATTAAATTATTCAACACCTTTCCTTTCCCAAACAAGTTTTTTTCTGAATAAATAAAATCAATTATTGATATTTGGTGAGATGCTAAAAATAGTTCTACATTTTTTGTTGTATTAGAGGTGACAATACCAACAGTATGACCCTGTTTTTTTAACTCGATAAAAACGCCTTTTATCTCAGGATTGATACCAATGTCTTCCATGTGATTTGATATTTCTCCTTGAATATGTTTTGTTAGTTTTAAGAGATTCCAAGGTGACAAGGGATATTTTTTTAGCAATTCGCGCGCACTTAGTTCCTTTAATTTTTCTAAATCAGCAGCTTTTATATGTGGAAGACCACAATCTTCGGCTACTTCATTAAAAAAGATGATTGATGCTTCTAAAGAAATCGCTATTGTTCCGTCAAAATCAAATAGTATTATCATGGCGTAAGTATAGTTTAGATAGCTTTTCTTGAAAAGTAGTTGCCTTTGTTGATCAGCGTCTTATTTAAGTCGCTCAATTTTTTTCAGAAAAATCATACTTTCGACAGCTTTTGAGCTAACAAGCAAAGTTCTGTCTGGATGATGTTTCACAGTTACACGCGAGCATTCTCTATCAGTCTCTTCAACTAGCAGAATGTCTCCCTTGCCTAGTTTCAAATCTCCCCAGAGAAAGTAGTCAATGACTTTGAATTTTGACATGTAAAAAAATGTCAGAGAACAGTGTACACCACGAACTTATATTGTCGATGTACAATACATATAAGGAACAAGTCAAATATCCGCTCACATTCAGATTTTATGGGCTTGATAAGAAGTTCCAAAGAATAGGACTAAATGCCAGACAACGACAAAAATACCAACGAGATACCTTCTTTGCGTGATGTACTTGAGTCTAACTATACTCCTGGCACAACTATGACCTTCAAGGCTAATGATATTGTATTTGCTGGCAGTAATCAGGGAGTAAAAAAACTTTCAGTAGAAATAGTAGCTAAACAGTCAGATGGTTCAAGATTATTTAGATTTTTGAATCAATCTGCCCAAGAAACATAAATTGGGACTTATTGTCTTTTTGAAATTATGAAAACAAATTATTCTGAAATAGAACTTATAAATGGACCTAATTACATTGTAAACAAAACTCCTTTTATTGATGAGTTATCACAAAAACACGATGTTGTTGTTCAGTTCATAGATCAAATAAAAGAGTCTGTTTTTGAACTTGATAATGATTTTTCAAGAGATACTGTTGATTATGCTTTGTATGAGGAAAGCACGGAAAAAGGTGGAGGTGGAGGTTTTGTATCGCATATTCTTTATGACCCATTCCTACAATCTGTAGCAAAGTTTCTGGTTGTGGCTACAGCAGAATGGATTGTGTCGAAAATTGCAGACAATGTTTTTGAAAAAATAAAAAGCTGCTGAAAAAGGGTAAAAATAATAAAATTAGTAGAGGTATTTACTTTATTTTGAAGATTGAAACCTCTGAGCATTGGTTTTATTTCAATAGCTCTTATACAGATGAAGCTGTTGATCTCTCAATAAAAAAACTAAAAGAAATGGTTCAAAATAATAAATTAGATAATAAATCTTATAAATCAACATATATTTTTGATTACTCTTCCAAAAAGTGGATCAAAATAGGTTATTGATTTATATGTGGAATGTTATTCCAATCACAAATCTTATTACACACCTCGGTCACTTTTTCTTTTAGGTCGTAAACATTTTCAAGATCATCCAGAGTTAGGTCATCAACAATCTCTGATGCATATACATTTTTGTTGTCTGCAAAGTTATCTCCAAGACCTTTTTCTATTTTTTCAAGATAATCTTTATATTTTTCGAACTGACCTAAATCAGCAAGTTTTTTACTAGAATACTTTCTTGAGATAACACTTTGAGGAATATAGTTTTCAATTTCTCTACCAGCAGTCAGCCAAGATAAACCAGTTGTTTCTTCAACTTCTTTCATCATCCGTTGCTTTGTGTCATTTACTGGAGTTTCTGCATCATC
>Ga0210025_1000279_pt1 | contig 71573 bp, 69 predicted proteins | sample CryGeyme20150102_FD_183989 | JGI IMG/M metagenome (GOLD analysis project Ga0210025, IMG submission 183989) | Groundwater microbial communities from Crystal Geyser aquifers in Utah, USA - Crystal Geyser metaG 2015-0102 (SPAdes) (version 2) | ecosystem: Environmental > Aquatic > Deep subsurface >... | reverse complement strand
TCGGTTCTCTTCACATTGTGAATGGCGACATTTGAGTTGTGCATATTTGCACAACAGTTGTCTGATTATGCGTGTTTTTTTGCTGAACTAAAGCCGCTATGGTGGAGTCTTATCGAGATCGATTCTCAGGGACTACAGATGTCACGCTCTGCACTACGCAACACCCCCTCTTCTTACGGCTGGATCAGCATTGTCTTTCACTGGCTGATGGCTCTGGCCGTCTTTGGTCTGTTCGGGCTGGGCCTGTATATGGTGGAACTCACCTACTACGACGCCTGGTATCGTGGTTCACTGGATCTGCACAAAAGCGCAGGCATTATGCTGGCATGCGCATGGTTGCTGCGGGTGTTGTGGAAGTTTGTTAATCCTCAGCCGCAGGCATTGGGCAACAAAGCCTGGGAACGCAAAGCCGCCCACCTCGCCCATGGCCTGCTGTACCTGCTGATGCTGGCGCTGTTTATCAGTGGTTATCTGATTTCTACCGCCGATGGCCGCGCCATTGAAGTGTTCGGCTGGTTTGAACTGCCCGCTACGCTGACCCTCGCCAATCAGGAAGACGTCGCCGGTGTCATTCACTGGGGGCTGGCCTGGACGCTGATGGCGACGGTCGCGCTGCATGCTGTGGCCGCCATCAAACATCATTGGCTGGATAAAGATAAAACGCTGGTACGCATGTTAAAGCCCGGGGCTTAAGTGCGATAAGCCGCACCGCAATGACAATCTGACCGATGACATAACCGTTTTAAACAACACGTTAAACACCAAGGAGCAAACGATGAAAAAACTGATGCTTGCCGCCGGCCTGAGTGCCGCGTTGCTGATGCCGTCACTGTCTCAGGCAGCGACGTATCAAATTGATACTCAGGGCGCCCATGCTTTTATCCAGTTCAAAATCCAGCATCTGGGATACAGCTGGCTGCTGGGTCGCTTCAATACCTTTGATGGCCAGTTCGAATACGATGCCAAAGCGCCGGAAAAATCGGCCATTGAAGTAACGATTGAAACCGCCAGTCTGGATTCCAATCATGCCGAGCGTGACAAGCACCTGAAAGGTTCTGATTTTTTGAATGTCAGCAAATTTCCACAGTCCACGTTCAAAAGCACCGGCTTTAAATCCACCGGCGCCGGCGAAGGCATTCTGAGTGGCGATTTCACCCTGCATGGCGTTACCAAAGCCATCAGCTTCCCGGTGACAATGATTGGTGAGGGCAAAGACCCGTGGGGCGGCTATCGTGCCGGTTTTGAAGGCAAAACCACTCTGAAACTGTCTGACTACGGCATCGATTACAACCTGGGGCCAGCCTCCACGACCGTTGAAATTGGTCTGTTTATCGAAGGCGTGCGCCAGTAATTACTGAGCACACGACAACAGGCAGAAAAACATCAGGCAGAAAGAGCAGTCGTTCTTTCTGCCTGTTTTGTTTCTGGCGTCTCTGTTTTTCTGACGTATCTGTTTTTCTGGCGTCTCTGTTTTTCAGGCATCCGTGGTGCGGCGACGCTTAAAGATTCCCGGCAGATTGATGACCTGCACAAAGCGGAAGACCAGCACGGCGTGGATCAGCGCAACAATACTGCCAACGGCATACTGTCCCGAGCCCATCATTTCCCACACCATCATCGGCAGCACCAGAATCGGAAACCAGGCCAGATAGCGGTAGAACACTTTTTCAAAACGTGAGCCGGCGTCATTGGCCGTCGTCACGACCTCCGCACTGTCGGTTACTTTGCTGCGCTTGTTGTTATTGTTTGACATGACCTGCACCTGTTTCAGCTGAACCTTCAGAGGATCATATTCTCCTGCTCCCGGCTATTAGCCCATGGTCGGAACCTCAGCGTGATGAAGCCCCGTATCGACCAGCAGAAAACACGTAAACTGCTAGGCTTAACAAAGATTTAGCGGATATCCGGAGTTTCTGTGCAGGGTTGGATTACAAGGTTGCTGCTCTGCCTTTCATTAACGGTCATAAGCGGCTGCGACTCTCCGGGTCCGGCGCTGCGAATTGGCACCAATGTCTGGCCCGGTTATGAACCCCTTTATCTGGCCCGCGAGCAAGGGCTGTACGATCATCACATCAAGCTGGTTGAGCTGCCCTCGGCATCAGATGTTATGGATGCATTGCGCATGGGTCATCTTGAAGGCGGCGCCCTGAGTCTGGATGAAGTGTTATCGCTGGTGCAGGAAGGCCAGGATCTGGTGGTCGTGCTTGTGTTCAGTTTCTCTGCCGGTGCCGATGTCATTATGGCGCACCCGGATATCAAAACTCTGGGGGACCTGCGCGGTAAAACCATTGCGCTGGAAACCACCGCCGTCGGCGCACTGATGCTCAAAAATGCGATGGAGTTTGCCGAGTTACAGGACGATGCCTTACACATCCGTCATATCGGCCTGAGCGACCACCTTAATGCTTATAAGGCCGGCAGCATTGATGCCATGATTACGTTCGAGCCCTTCAGCAGCGAGCTGGCCCATGCGGGTGCGCATGTGCTGTTCGACAGCAGTGCCATCAAAGGCCAGATCGTCGATGTTCTGGCCATTCGGCGCGAGGTAATCACTCAACAGCCGCGGCCTATTCAGGAACTCATTCAAGGCTACTTTCAGGCCAGGCGCATGCTGCGCACCACACCTGCAGCCGCCCTTGCCATCATGAACCAGCGTATGCGCATGCCAGAAGACGATGTCGGTAAGATGTTTGATGGCCTCGAACTGGCAGATATTGCAGAAAACAGACGTTTGCTGAGTGGTGATCCGTCCCCCTTAAGCCGCCATTCCGATCACCTGGCCCTGATCATGGTAAAGCAGAAACTGATGATGACTCCTCCGGCACTTAAACACTTCACCACGCCTCGTTTTCTACCGGAATCGTCATGAGCGCTGCACAAAAGCCACGCCAGAAACTGATCTCACTGCAGCGGATTTTACTCAGCTGGTCTGTCATCGCTCTGGGGGTCGCTGCACTGCTGCTCAGCTATTTCCTGTATCAGGCCTCAACCCAGCAGTTCAGCAGTAGCTGGTCGAATAAAATGGAAGCTGAACTGGGAGGCCTGCGCCTGACGTTGCAGCATCAACTGGCCGAAGAGGAATGGAGCCTCAGCGATCAGACACTCAGCCGCATGGCAACCCGTCCACACGTCCGCCACCTGCTGCTATGGGTCGATGGTAAGGTGAAGCTCTCTACCCGCCGTGCGGATATTGGCCAACCGCTGACGGTTGATCTCACCGCCCTGCATCTGTCGCTGGACACAAGACAGGTACAGTATTTTCAGGCTGGCGGCGAATTCTACAGCTTGCAGCCGCTTCAGTACCGCACACGCGAGCTGCGGGGAGAGCAGGAGGCTTGGCTGTTTGCTCATTATGATGCCCGCAGTCAGTACCAGCAGATGTTGCAAAGTACCGGTCTGCGTATTGCCCTGCTGGTTCTGCTGCTGGTGCTTTACACCCTCGGCCTGCAACGCATTTTACAACGTCAGGTTCTGCGCCCGCTGTATCGCCTGGTGAAGTTCACCCTGACGCTGCAGGCCGGAAAGCTGGGGCAAACCATTAACTCCGGTACGTCTTCCGAGTTCGCTCATCTGGAAAGGGCATTTAATAACCTGAGCCAACACCTGCAGCATTCTATGCAACAGATTCGCGAACAGCATATGCGCGACCAGGCCTTTACCCGCGCCTTCCCGGATGTGGCCTTTCTGCTCGATAACGACGGCATTATCCGTGGGCGTTACGGCAGTCTCGACAGTCCGCTGCCAGCACTGCATAAAGACCTGACCGGCCAGCCTTTTACCTGCTGGCTGCAACCGCACGCTGCCGGACGGATGACAGAAAGCCGGGATCAGGCCCTGCAGTCACTGGATATGGAAATTACCGAGTTCCGGCATGAAGATTTTTATATCGAATCACGCATGACGCCTCTGCTCGATAAAAGCCAGATTGGGCAACCCCAGGTAAATGGTCTGCTATGGCTGATCCGCGATATATCCGAAGTCAAACGCAAGCAACAGCAAATTGAATATCAGGCCAACTTTGATTCGCTGACCCGGCTTGCCAACCGTCGGTTTGCGCTGCTGCACATCGAGAAAAAAATGGCGCACGCCCGCCGCGTAGGAAAATTCGGCGCAGTGCTCTTTATCGATCTGGACCACTTTAAGAATATCAACGATTCTCTCGGCCACCCGGTGGGCGACAAATTGCTGGTGAAAATGGGCGAGCGCCTGAATCAACTGGTACGCGATGAAGACCTCACCGCACGCCTCGGTGGCGATGAGTTTCTGGTGTTATTTGACGAGCTGGGTGACACCCCGGAAGCCGCCGCACAATATGGCAGCGACTGCGCTGAACGACTGCTGGCCGCCATCCGCGAACCCTTCAATATCGACATCCATTGCTTCCACCTGTCGGCCAGCATCGGCATTGCCGTGTTTCCTGCGCATCAGGATGAAGCGACCGATCTCGTCCGCCAGTCCGATACCGCGATGTACCACGCCAAGGCGCAGGGGCGCAGCGGCATCAGCATTTACACCCAGAATATGCAGCAGGAAACCCAGGACAAACTCAACCTGTATAACGACCTGCATCAGGCGATCGAACAACAGGCATTTACTCTGGTGTTCCAGCCACAGATAAATGAGCAGGCCGAGATCACGGGTGCCGAAGTGCTGTGCCGCTGGACCAACCGCGGCGTGCCGGTCAGTCCCGAAGTGTTTATCCGGGCGGCGGAGGAAACCCGACTGATTCTGCCGCTGGGGCAATGGATTCTGAGTGAAAGCTGCCGCGTGCTGAAACGCTGGCGTCAGCAGAATGTGCTCCCTGAAAGCTTCCGCCGTCTGGCCGTGAACATCAGTCCGGCACAGTTTATGGACGAAAACTTCGAACGCTATGTCACCGACCAGGTCAGCGGCAATGACTTATGTTCTGCGCAACTCGAACTGGAAATTACTGAAAGCATTTTCCTCGGAAACAAAGACACCATCCGCAGCAAAATGCAGCGCCTGAGCAGCATGGGATTCACCTTTGCCCTGGACGATTTCGGCACCGGCTACTCCTCGCTCAGCTACCTGCAGCACCTGCCGCTGCACAAACTGAAAATCGACCGCTCCTTTGTGATGGATATTGAAGACAACACACGGCCGGCCCGGATTGTCGATTCCATCATTCAGATGGGGCAAAACCTGGGTATGGACATTATCGCCGAAGGCGTCGAACACCAGGCCCAGCGGGACTATCTGCAAAACCATGGTTGCTGCGAATTTCAGGGCTATCTGTTCAGCCGGCCATTGGCAGAAGATGAGTTTCTTGAGTTTGTACGGCACAATAGCGCTCTGGCCCATCACTGACGGCGACCGCTGTGCTGCCACTGGTATACCACCCCAACTACTCCTGTCCCTTCCCCGACCAGCACCGCTTTGTGATGTCAAAGTTTGTACGCCTGCATGACTATTGCCGGCAACAGGGACTGATTGGCCGCAACAACCTGTTTCAGCCGCAGCCAGCATCGCTGACCGACCTCGGCATCGCTCATGAACATTTTTATCTGGAATCGTTGTGCGATCAGACACTGGACCCACGCGCCTGGCGGCGTATCGGCCTGCCCTGGAGTCAGGGCTTAATCGACCGCACCCTGACCGCGCCCAACGGCACCCTGTTAACCGCGCGCCTGGCTTTGCAACAAGGCATGGCCTGCCATCTGGCCGGCGGCACCCATCACGCTCACCGCGATTTTGGCTCTGGCTTCTGCCTGATCAATGATCTGGCCTACTGCGCTCTGACACTGCTGGCGCAGGGCGATGTAAAAAAAGTACTGATCTTCGATCTGGATGTACATCAGGGCGATGGCACCGCCGCCATTCTGGCGCATGAGCCACGGGCATTTACCTGCTCCATCCACTGTGAGAAAAACTTTCCCTTCCGCAAATCCAGCAGCGATCTGGATATTGGTCTCGACCAGCACCTGACTGATCAGCCGTACTTGCAGACGGTGGAAGAAACACTGCTGCGCTTACTGGATGAACACCAGCCCGACCTGGTGCTGTACGACGCCGGCGCCGATATCTGGCAGGGCGACGAGCTGGGTCATCTGGATATCAGCTGGGCCGGCGTGCAGCAGCGTGATGAGTTGGTACTCAGCCATTGCCTGCGCCGCCATATTCCGCTGGCAACCGTGATTGGTGGTGGCTACGACCGTGACCATGCACGCCTCGCCCGCCGCCACGCCATCGTGGTGGAAAGCGCCGCTCATCTGTATCCGCAGTATCTGAGCTGAGACGCGTAAACAACAAGCAAAGCATCTCCTCCGGCATTTACAGAACCAACGTACAGGATTAGGCTCGGCGCATAATAATGATAAGGACAATACTTTGCGCCATTTACTCGCCTTTACCCTGATGCTTTTGCTGGCCGCCTGCGGTGGCGACGGCAGCTCCGGCCACTCCTCTGCACCTGACGACAACACTCCCGGCAATGGCGATGATCCGGGCGACGGTGGTGACCCGGGCGACGGTGGTGACCCGGGCGATGGCGGTGACCCGGGCGATGGTGGTGATCCGGGCGACGGCGGTGATCCGGGCGATGGTGGTGATCCGGGCGACGGTGGTGATCCGGGCGACGGTGGTGATCCGGGCGACGGTGGTGATCCAGGCGACGGTGGTGATCCGGGCGACGGTGGTGATCCGGGCGATGGCGGTGATCCCGGCGAACCCGACTGCGGCTATCTTCCGGCGGCAGATGTTACGCCAGGCAATACCTTAGGCAACACCAATGTAAAAACCGATTACGACCTCAGCCTCTACAACCAACGTACAGAGCTTAATACTGACTTAACCGGCACTTGGGTAATGATACAGAAGCAGAGCCGAACACATACGCCAAGCCTAGGTAATAGCCAGAAGCTACGCCAGCGCTGGCAGAAGTCGCTGTTTGTTATTCGCAATAATGGTGGGCAGGAAGAAATAGCGAACTGCGCTTCCGGTGGCGCAACTTTTGTTCCTCTTAGTGAGATAAGCAGCCATTTCAGCTTGCCACTGTTCGATTCCGGCAGCAGCTATGAGCAACAATATTTCAGCCTCAGCAGTAATACGCTGCTTCAGGGGTTACCCATGAATGATTACAGCACCGGCGCAGGACAAACGGTCTTCACTACCCAAAGTGCTCGCGCCATCAAAATATCCGATAACACGCAACCTCTCGGACAACATTCACTGGCCATCAATTACGGCTCAACAAACATAAGCAAAAATAATCAGGACGTATATTGCCTGACACAACAGCGCGAACTCGCCGCAACTCAGTTGTGTGGCGAAGCAGCGGAAGCCAGTGAACTCACACTGATCATACGCACCCGCAGCAATGAAGGCAGGGCATCGCTGGCCTATAGCATACAAGGTGAAACCGAACAGACAGCACTGTCCAATGAATACGACAGCACGCAACTGATTTTGCAAAATAATCAGGCGCAACCGTTCACGATTAACAGCAGCAATACTCAGCTCAGCGGCAACGCCGTGCTGTCAGAAGCTAAGGCATTGATAAACAACGGTCCTTTTCCGGATGCCACCGGCAGCTACAGCACGGCCCTGACATTGCCCTGACCTGATACTGCGCCGGGCATCAGCCCGGCCATCTGTTCTTTCAGCCACATCACCGCCGGGTCACGGCTGGCCTTGCGGTGCCAGTACAGATGCAGCTCCAGTGGTGCCAGTGGTAGCGGTAACGACAGGATGCTGTAATCAGGCAGCTGCGCGGCCATATTTCGGGCAAAGCTGTGCGGTAGTGTCAGCAGTAAATCGGTCTGCTGCATCACCTGAATCGCGGCATAATAATTCTGGCAGCGCAAAGCCACCTGCCGCACCTTACCCAACCGGGTCAGGGCGAAGTCTTCCACCCCCGGCCCTTCGGCGCGGCTGGAAACCAGCACATGCCGGGCACTCAGGTAAGCGTCCAGATTCCACGTACTTCCCTGTAGCGGATGCCCATTGCGCATCGCTACGACCAGCTGCTCTTCGCCAATCGCCTGATGCTCAATATCATCGCCGACCGGCAGCAGTACATCGGCGGCAAAATCAATCTGTCCGGATGACAGCGCGCTTTCCATATCACGCCGCGCCACCCTCACGCTGCGCAACTGAATTCCCGGCGCCTGTTGTTGCAGGCGCGCCATTAACAATGGCAGCGCTGTGGCTTCCATCACATCCCGGGAAGCCAGAGTAAAGACACGGCTGGCCTGGGCAGGATCAAAGGCCAGGCCTTCAGTCAGGGTCGATTCCAGATCCTGCAACGCCGCTCTGACACGACCAATAATCGCCTTCGCCAGCGGCGTCGGAGTCATGCCCTTGCCGGAGCGCTCAAACAGTGGGTCATCAAAGCGTTCACGCAGACGCCCCAGCGCATGACTGACCGCCGGTTGCGACAGATTCAGCTGCTCGCTGGCGCGGGTCAGATTGCCCTCACGGTAAATCACATCGAAGACCACAAAGAGGTTCAGGTCGACACGGGAAAGATTCATTTTGTGCATAGTTGTATGACTGAAACTCAAGAAATTTTGATAATAGCAGAGTTCCGATGTCATCCGGGCGTCACAATTAAAGGTGAAAATTCATACTTTTATCAGTACCTCGACAAGGCCGTTGAACATGAAATTCCGTATTCCTTTTTTGCTTGCTCTGGTGGCTCTGGCCAGTGGTTGTGCCAGTCAACGTATTGGCCCGGAGGCGACATTCGTTGATACTGACGATCAGCGTGAACCACCATTAAAAGTCTCCGCCGCTTTCCGCCCTGACCTGTGCAGCCCACAAGTCGGTCACTTGTCCTTCTCTGTACAAAATCCTCACAACAACTGGAAATTGATGAAGAACATCCAGTTGCTCTACCCCTACGCAAGCCAGAACCCCAAAGCCTTTGAGGTTCTCGGTGGTGATCGCCTTCTCGCCTGGGCCGATGCCATTGAGCGGAAAAATCAGCGCAAGGATCATAATGCCGACCTCGCCCGGTTAGCGGCTTTTACTCTGAGCGGCGCGCTGCTGTTAAATAACAATGAAGATAACCGCAGAACCGGAGCAGGACTGGCGGTTGCAGTGGCAAGTGCAGAGGAGGCAAGCTCAATAACCCAAAGCGCAGCCGCAGCCTCTAAACCCGCTGGTGACAATTCAAACCATCTGCTGACTGGTGAAAAAAGCATTCCCCCCGGAATGGACCGGACATTTTGGGTGTTACTGAATGCTCAACCCGATGCTCCTTTAATGGGCTGGATTGGCGTGCGCTATCAGGACGAACAAGGTGATAACCACGAATTTGTCGCCCCGCTGCCGCAGTATCAGAAACAGTGCTCCTGGCAGCAGGAACGCGTGCGTTTCCTGCAAAGCTGGGCATTGAAGCAAGGCATGATTGACTACCGTGATATATCCGAAAATAACATCCGGTTATCACCTGTACAGATCGAAGAGGCTTATCAACAACAGCTCAGGCTGTCAGACAGCAACTGAGAACCTTTGACTCTGGCTTTGGGGATTCGTATCTTGACGGTGTCAACATACCGAATAACAGACAGCCATAAGGATCTGCCATGAGTACTCTGCCTGAATTCCAGAGCTTTAACGTCAGCGTCGAAAATCACATTGCTCACGTTCAACTGTGTCGCCCCGATGCCCTGAACTCCATGAACCAGGCTTTCTGGCTGGAGCTGCCGCAATGTATGCGTGCCATTGAGGCCCAGACCGATGCGCGGGTGATTGTGATTTCTTCGACCGGCAAGCACTTCTCCGCCGGTATGGATCTGGGCGTGTTCACCAATCCGAAAGCGGTGCCAATGACCGGCGACGCCGGGCGTATGGCCGAGAATCTGCGTCGTGTCGTAATGCAATTGCAGGATACCTTAAGCTCACTGGAACAGATCCGTTTACCGGTATTGGCGGCCATTCAGGGTGGTTGTATCGGTGGTGCGCTGGATATGGTCTGTGCCGCCGATTCGCGTTATTGCTCTGCCGATGCCTACTTCACCATCAAAGAAACCGAACTGGGCATGACCGCCGACGTTGGCACCTTACAGCGCCTGCCAAAATTGATGCCGCAGGGAGTGGTACGCGAACTGGCCTATACCGGGCGTAAATTCAGCGCGCACGAAGCTAAAGCGTTGGGCTTTGTTAATGAAGTGTATGAATCCCAGCAAGCCATGCTCGACGGTGTAATGACCATTGCAGCTGAAATTGCCAAACACTCACCACTGGCGGTCAGTGGCTGCAAAGAGATGCTGAACTACAGCCGTGACCACAGCGTTGAAGACAGCCTGCGCTATATGGCGACCTGGCAGTCAGGCATGTTCCGCCCGACCGATATGATGAAAACCTTTCAGGCCAAAGCGCAGAAACAACAGGCGCAGTACGATGACTTGTTTGCCGTGAAGGGATTGTTTGAGGAGTAAAGCGACAGCGGCGGAGTACATACTCCGCCTCACTCAATGAAAGCCATTCAGAAAATAATGCGCAATCCGGTATTGAAGTAATTCATACGAGTCGACACATTTAAGCGCTCATCGTTAGTCACTGATTCCATTTCCTGCCATTCAATACGTTTTTCCTGATAGCCAATGTCCAGTTCCACATGCTCGCTCAGAGGAGCAAAGATGCCAACGCCAATATTGACGGCCGTACCCCTCAGGTCATCATCTCCTGCCACCAGAGAGGCAGTATCGTCGTAATCGTAGGACCCAAGACCGACGGTTAAGTAAGGCCGGACAGGTTTATTGCCGACGCTGAAAAACAGATTCAGATCCATACCGCTCAGATCATTCCGCGATGTGTCGACATCCATATCGACCTGGCTTCTGGCAAGCTCCAGCCGTACTGCCGGGGAAAACATAATGCCTAACTTAAAATCTTTTATATCCTGATCGTAATGTGTGGTACTGATTTTCTGGTTACTGTATTCCCAGTCGTGCGAGCCATCACCTGTCCCCCACCCCATTCCGAGATACAGACGCACAGGGTCATCAGAAGCAACCGCAGCCAGCGGTAGTAGCCCTGCAGCAAAAATTAAAGACCAACGGCAAACAACACTGAGCATAAACTTTCCTTAGTAAAAACACGCATAATAGTTAATTTAAATCATTATTGTTATACTTATAAAGTGCAAGTACTTACTAAAAGATCACTGCGCTAAAACCGGATAGCCTAATACTTGCCGGGCTTGGCGCGGATCTTCTGGCACTCGTGTATACACGCAGCACGCTGCGTATTCCAGCAGGCATAAAAAACCCACACTGCATTTCTACAGAGTGGGTTTCTTTTGCAGAAACTCAGTGTTTGCCGAGTTTTGCTCGGGACTGCTGGACTTGTTATAGCCGCAGCTGAGCTGCGGCATCCAGCACAAACACTAATTATAAACTTAGTGCTTACCGAGTTTTGCGAGGATCTGCTGGGCCTGTTATAGGCGCAGCGAGCTGCGTTCCAGCAGAAATCCAGGCATAAAAAAACCCACGCTGCATTTCTACAGAGTGGGTTTCTTTTGCAGAAACTCAGTGTTTGCCGGGTTTTGCTCGGGACTGCTGGACTTGTTATAGCCGCAGCTGAGCTGCGGCATCCAGCACAAACACTAATTATAAACTTAGTGCTTACCGAGTTTTGCGCGGATCTGCTGGACTTGTTATGGCCGCAGCTAAGCTGCGTTCCGGCAGAAATTCAGGCATAAAAAAACCCACGCTGCATTTCTACAGAGTGGGTTTCTTTTGCAGAAACTCAGTGTTTGCCGAGTTTTGCTCGGGACTGCTGGACTTGTTATAGCCGCAGCTTAGCTGCGGCATCCAGCACAAACACTAATTATAAACTTAGTGCTTACCGAGTTTTGCGCGGATCTGCTGGATGGTACGCAGCTGAGCCGCAGCTTCTGCCAACTGAGTAAGCGCACGAGAGTAATCAAAGTCTGCACCCTGATTCTCAATCGCCTGCTCAGCGTGTTTCTTAGCTTCCATAGCCGCTGCTTCGTCGATGTCGCTTGCGCGCACCGCCGTATCAGCCAGTACGGTTACTGTATTGGGCTGAACTTCCAGATAACCGCCAGAGACGTAAACAACCTCTTCTTCGCCGTTTTGCTTAACAATACGGACCGGACCTGGTTTCAGTGGGGTCAGCAGCGCTGCGTGGCCGGGTTCAATACCCAGATCACCCAGTACACCGGACGCCACAACACGCTCTACCAGGCCAGAGAACAGATTCTCTTCGGCGCTGACGATATCGCAGTGGACGGTAATCGCCATAATCTTTCCCTCAGACTGAGGAGGCCGGGGAGCGGACTACACTACTCGCTCCCTGACCCGCCCAAGTTACATTTTCTTGGCTTTCTCGATAGCTTCGTCGATGGTACCAACCATGTAGAACGCTTGTTCTGGCAGGTCATCGAATTCACCATTGAGGATGCCCTGGAAACCACGGATGGTTTCTTTCAGAGACACGTACTTACCAGGCGCACCTGTAAAGATCTCGGCCACGTGGAATGGCTGAGACAGGAAACGCTCGATCTTACGTGCACGGGCTACCAGCTGCTTATCTTCGTCGGACAGTTCGTCCATACCCAGAATCGCGATGATGTCTTTCAGCTCTTTATAGCGCTGCAGAACACCCTGAACGCCACGAGCTACGTCGTAGTGTTCGTTACCGATGACCAGTGGATCCAGCTGACGAGAGGTGGAATCCAGTGGGTCGATCGCAGGGTAGATACCTTTAGAAGCGATATCACGTGACAGTACGACGGTTGAGTCCAAGTGAGCGAACGTGGTCGCCGGGCTTGGGTCAGTCAAGTCATCCGCAGGTACGTATACGGCCTGTACCGAAGTAATAGAGCCAGTCTTGGTAGAAGTAATACGTTCCTGCAGAACGCCCATCTCTTCTGCCAGCGTTGGCTGGTAACCTACCGCTGAAGGCATACGGCCTAACAGTGCAGATACCTCGGTTCCCGCGAGGGTGTAACGGTAGATGTTGTCTACGAACAACAGTACGTCTTTACCTTCGTCACGGAATTTTTCAGCCATAGTCAGACCTGTCAGAGCCACACGCAGACGGTTGCCTGGGGGTTCGTTCATCTGACCGTAAACCATTGCTACTTTGGATTTGACTTTGTCGTCCAGGTTTACAACACCGGATTCCGCCATTTCGTAGTAGAAGTCGTTACCTTCACGGGTACGCTCACCAACACCGGCGAATACAGACAAACCGGAGTGTGCCTTAGCGATGTTGTTGATCAGTTCCATCATGTTTACAGTCTTACCAACACCGGCACCACCGAACAGACCCACTTTACCACCCTTAGCGAATGGACAAACCAGATCGATTACTTTGATGCCTGTTTCCAGCAGATCGCTGCTGGCAGACTGTTCGTCGAAGGTTGGTGCTGCACGGTGAATAGAAGCAACTTCTTTCTCACCGATAGGACCACATTCGTCGATTGGACGGCCAAGCACGTCCATGATGCGACCCAGTGTCTCGATACCAACTGGTACAGAGATTGGAGCGCCAGAGTTTGTTACAGGAAGGCCACGCTTCAGACCTTCTGTCGAGCCCATCGCAATGGTACGAACTACGCCGTCGCCCAGCTGTTGCTGAACTTCGAGAGTTGTCTCAGTACCATCTACGGTCAGGGCGTCGTAGACCTTAGGCACCACATCGCGTGGGTATTCCACGTCGATAACGGCGCCGATGATCTGTACGATACGTCCGCTCATATTCGGTTCCTCTTAACCTTAAAACCTGTGTTCCCGGGCCTTAAACGGCCGCGGCACCGCTAACGATTTCTGAAATTTCCTGGGTGATCGCTGCCTGACGAGCTTTGTTATACAGCAAGTTCAGATCTTTGATCATGCCGCCAGCGTTATCGGTGGCGTTTTTCATTGCCAACATACGCGCGGCCTGTTCACAGGCGTTGTTTTCAATCACACCCTGATACACCTGAGATTCTACGTAGCGAACCAACAGACCTTCGAGGATCTCTTTGGCATCAGGCTCGTAGATATAGTCCCAATGGTGTTTCAGTGAATCGTCTTGTTGTGCCTTCAGGGGCAATAACTGCACCGCTTCTGGCGATTGGGTCATGGTGTTCACAAAACGGTTATGCATGATGAACAGACGATCAATCCGACCACTGTCGAATGCGTCCAGCATCACTTTTACCGCTCCGATCAGGCTCGCCAACTCAGGAGCATCACCCAGATGAGACTGGGAGGCTACTACGTTGCCGCCAAAGCTGTTGAAGAACAGACCGGCTTTGGAGCCGATAGCGCAGAAGTCAACTTCCACACCTTTGTTCTTCCACTCTTTGGACTGCTGTGCAACACGCTTGAACAGGTTGTTGTTCAAACCGCCACACAAGCCACGGTCGGAAGACACCACGATATAACCAACACGCTTGATTTCGCGGTCTTGCAGATAACGGTGACGATATTCAGATGTTGCATTCGCCAGATGACCGATCACATCACGGATTTTATCCGCGTATGGACGGCTTTCCTGCATGCGCATCTGAGCGCGACGCATTTTACTCACAGCGACTTTTTCCATCGCTGAAGTAATTTTCTGCGTGCTTTTTACACTCGTAATCTGCTCTTTAATCTCTTTTCCGACTGCCATTTAGCTGCCCTACGTTGAGTGAATCCAGCTGGCGATGGCCGTTTCCGGCATCGCCAGCACCGGACTTACCAGGTCTGAGTGCCTTTGAATTTCTCAATGCACTCTTTCAGACCGGCGGCGATTTCATCGTTGTAGTCACCCTTAACGTTGATCTTCGCCATCAGTTCAGCGTATTCGCTGTTGGCGTAGCTCAGCAGAGCAGCTTCAAACGCTTGAATCTTGTTCACTTCAACGTCTTTCAGGAAGCCTTCAGTCGCAGCGTAGATCACCAGACCCATCTCAGCGGTGGACATTGGCGCGTACTGCTTCTGCTTCATCAGTTCGGTAACGGCACGGCCGTGTTCCAACTGTTCGCGAGTCGCTTCGTCCAGATCCGATGCAAACTGAGCGAAAGCCGCCAGTTCACGGTACTGAGCCAGAGCCAGACGGATACCACCGCCCAGTTTCTTGATGATCTTGGTCTGTGCAGCACCACCTACACGGGATACAGAGATACCCGCGTTCATCGCCGGACGGATACCGGAGTTGAACAGGTTGGTTTCCAGGAAGATCTGACCATCGGTAATAGAGATCACGTTGGTCGGTACGAACGCCGAAACGTCACCGCCCTGAGTCTCAATGATTGGCAGCGCGGTCAAAGAACCGGTTTTGCCTGTCACTGCACCGTTAGTCATGCGCTCAACGTACGTTGGGTTAACGCGACATGCGCGTTCCAGCAGACGGGAGTGCAGGTAGAATACGTCACCTGGGTAAGCTTCACGGCCTGGTGGGCGCTTCAGCAGCAGGGAAATCTGACGATATGCCCATGCTTGCTTGGTCAGATCGTCAAATACAATCAGAGCGTCTTCACCGCGGTCGAGGAAGTATTCACCCATGGCGCAGCCGGAGTACGGAGCCAGGAACAGCATTGCTGCCGGGTCTGACGCGCCTGCCGCTACGATGATGGTGTGATCCATCGCGCCGTGTTCTTCCAGTTTCCGTACTACGTTAGCGATAGAAGATTGCTTCTGACCGATGGCAACGTAGATACACTTAATGCCGGAGCCTTTCTGGTTGATGATGGCGTCAATAGCCATCGCAGTTTTACCCGTCTGACGGTCACCAATGATCAGCTCACGCTGACCACGGCCAACCGGCACCATGGAGTCGACTGCTTTGTAACCAGTTTCAACAGGCTGATCGACCGATTGACGTGCAATTACGCCAGGCGCAACACGTTCAACAGGAGCGGTCAGGTTGGTTTCGATCGGACCTTTACCGTCGATCGGGTTACCCAGAGTGTCGACAACGCGACCCAGCAGGGCTTCACCAACAGGTACTTCCAGAATGCGGCCAGTACATTTGGCAGTCTGGCCTTCAGCCAGACCTTTGTATTCGCCCAGAACAACGGCACCAACGGAGTCACGCTCCAGGTTCATTGCCAGGCCGTATACGCCGCCTTCAAATTCAATCATTTCACCGTACATGGCGTCAGCCAGACCGTGAATACGAACGATACCGTCAGATACAGATACGACGGTGCCCTCGTTCTGGGCTTGTGAAGTCACATCGAGATTTTCGATGCGTTTTTTGATGACTTCACTGATCTCAGATGGATTCAGTTGCTGCATGCATCGTCCCTCAAACTAGGATTTCATCGCTTCGGCTAATTTTGACAGCTTGCCGGTAACGGAGCCGTCGATTACCAAGTCCCCGGCACGAATGATGGCGCCACCGATGAGTGTCTCATCGATTTCGCTGGTCAAACGTACATCACACTGCAGTTTGGCTTTAAGGGCCTGTGCCAGTTTATCGGCCTGCTCATTGCTCAGCTCGAACGCGGAGGTGACGACTACGTCAACCGTGTTCTGCAACTGGGCTTTCAGCTCTTCGTAAAGAGCTGCGATTTCAGGCACCAGCATCAGGCGCTTGTTTTCCGCCAGAACGGCTACCAGGTTTTTGGCTGCTTCATTCAGCTTGTCGCCACATACGTCAGTTAAAGCCTGTGCCTGCTGTTGCGCAGTCAGAGACGGATGCACCAGTACTTTTGCCATATCGGCATCGGCAACACAGGCTGCCAGTAATGCCAGGTCCGCAGACCAGGCGTCTAATGCACCTTTCTCACTTGCTTCAGCAAACACCGCTTTGGCGTATGGCCGAGCGAGAGTTGTTAATTCAGCCATGGAAACCTCGCTTACAGTTCGTCAGCTAATTGGTTCAGCAGCTCAGAGTGAGCAGCCGCATCAACTGACTTACCAAGAATTTTGGCTGCGCCGGCCACGGCCAGCTCAGACACCTGCTTGCGCAGAACTTCTTTAGCGCGGTTCACCTCTTGCTCAACTTCAGCTTGAGCAGCAGCTACCAAACGCTCACCTTCGGAACGAGCAGCTTCTTTAGCTTCGTCGACGATTTGGTTAGCGCGTTTGTTAGCCTGTTCGATGATTTCAGCAGCCTTTTCTTTGCTTTCACGCAGTTGGGAAGCGGCTTTTTCCTGAGCCAGTTCCAAATCACGTTCAGCACGGTTAGCTGCGTCCAGACCATCGGCAATTTTCTTTTCGCGTTCTTGCATAGCACCCAACAGGTGAGGCCATACAAACTTCATGCAGAACCACACGAAGATAGCGAAAGTGATGATCTGGCCGATCAGAGTCGCGTTAATGTTCACGCCAGAGCCCTCATGTTCATTGATTAAGGAAGTTCGTTATTACATGAACCCTTAGGCAGCGAACATCAGGTACAGACCCAGACCAACACCGATCATTGGCACGGCGTCCAACAGACCAGCGATCAGGAACATTTTACCTTGCAGCATTGGACCCAGTTCAGGCTGACGAGCAGTACCTTCCAGCAGACGACCACCCAGCAGACCAAAACCGATTGCTGTGCCCAGAGCACCCAGACCGATCATCAGAGCCGCAGCCAGGAATACCAGACCTTGTTCCATAGTTATCTCCAAATATAGAAGTTAAGTTAGTGAGTTAAGGGTTAAAAAAATTAATGATCTTCGTGCGCCATGCTCAGATACACGATGGTTAACATCATGAAAATGAACGCTTGCAGTGTGATCACCAAAATGTGGAAAACAGCCCAGGCCCACTGCAGGACACCGCCCAGCAGACCGAGGAAAGCACCAGCAGAGAACATCAGCGCGATCAAGATGAAGATCATCTCACCGGCATACATGTTACCGAACAAACGCAGTGCCAGAGAGATCGGCTTAGCGATCAGCGCAATCGATTCCAGGAAGAAGTTAACCGGAATAAACAGCGCCTGGACGACCGGGTTTTTCGCATTGAATGGGTGCAGCGTCAGCTCACCCACAAAACCGCCGATACCTTTAACCTTGATGGAGTAGTAAATCATCATGGCGAAAACAGTCAGTGCCATACCCATGGTGATGTTCACGTCTGTCGAAGGTACAACCTTCATATAGTGAACGCCGAAGGCACCAAAAATAGTGGGCAGCACGTCAACCGGGATCAAATCCATGAAGTTCATCATGAAGACCCAGGTGAAAATAGTCAGAGAAAGCGGGGCAACCAGAGCATTGCGGCCATGGAACGCTTCTTTAACGGTGTTGTCGATAAACTCAACGATCATTTCCACAAAGTTCTGGAAGCCCGTTGGTACAGCTGTTGTTGCCTTCTTGGCAGCACGCCAGAACAGGAACATCAGCATAGCGCCCAGACCGAAAGACCAGCCCAGTGAGTCGACGTGTACCGCAGTGAAGCCCATATCTGCAGCTTCCTGACCACTATGAGCCATGGTCCAGGTCGCTTCAGTCAGTTCAGTTTCAGTACCATCCGCGTCATGACGAACATAACCAGCAGGCAGTTTGCCGTAGGTCAGATTGGTTAAATGGTGCGAGATATACTCTTGGGAGTTACCAGCCATTGTTCACTCTCAATTCCAAAGGTTTATAAATTAGCTATCTTTGCTGCGGCCAGATGGCCCAGCTGCACTGTTATGAACGCAGCAAACAGTGCCAGAACATTCAGAGGCTCGACGCGCTGAAAAATCACAGCAAAACTCAGCGCCGTCAGCACAAATTTCCAGGATTCCCCCTGGTAAAACGACTGTACGATCTGTACAGAAGACCGGGCTCCGCTATAACGGAACGCGCGCCAGACGAAGTATGCATTGGGCAGGGCGCAGGTTAAGCCCCCTAACAATGCCGACTTGGCGGCTACATCGCTATGCAACCAGGCAACCAATGCGGCCAGAACCGTCAGGATCAGTTGTAAAATCACGATCCGGTAGGCCGGAGGACGCGGTATGCCTGTCATCCCCAGCCCCACAATTGGTCAAAAATCTGCAACAGCCTATTTTAAGGCGCGGTGATTATATTGGCTCGACCCTTCAGCTTCAACCGAAACCGGGGGGCAAAACGAGAATAATTCGACCAATAGGTATGATGCAGGTCAGGCAAAGGCTGAATCCCGCGCCGGTTTGAGCTGCACAAGCCTCAACGTCAGGATTTGTCAGGCCTACGTAAGGAAGTGATGACTTACTTAATGCTACCTGAGCGCTACTCTCAGACGCCCCGTGGCATCCTGACTTTTATGCATCCGAAGGGTACACAGAGTTCTATCAATAGCTATTTGCATCCAGCCTTCACGCGCATACGCTGCGCCTTTTGCTTTTGTCCGGAACAACCAATGAAGAAGGGAATCCTCTTACTGCTGCTATCGCTGCTCAGTGCCTGCGGCGGCGACAATAACTCATCCCAGAGTCCCGCGCCACAGCCAGAAAACCCCGACACTCCTGTCGCCGGTATCACCATCCCGGTGGTGGTTCATATCATGGAGCATCCCGCGTCAGATGACAGCCGTATCAGCGTCGCTAAAGTTCACTCACAGATAGCCGCACTGAACCGCGCATTCAACCGCCAGAATGATGACCTGAGCCAGGTGCCGGCAGAGTTTCAGCCTCTTATTGCCGATATGCAGATCCGCTTTGAACTGGCCACGACCGACCCACAGGGGCAACCAACTACCGGCATTACCCGCACCACGCAGAATATTGAACTGGCGCCGGAGGAATACCGCTGGGGTTATCGCTATCTGCATTACAGCGCCTTAGGCGGCAAAGATCCCTGGCCACGGGAGCGCTACCTTAATATCTGGGTCAGCGATATGCGCGACCGCCATGGCAAAGTATCACTGGCCGGACGCGCCAGCCTGCCCGGCAATCCGCCAGAAGAAGACGGCGTACTCATCGCCACCCTGGCCTTTGGCACAGAACCGCCACTGGAACAGGGTCTGCATCTGGGCAAAACCACCGCCCACGAAGTCGGCCACTGGCTGGGACTGAAACACATCGCCGGCGAGCAGGAGAGCTGTAACGTTGACGACGGCATCAGTGATACACCGCTGAGCAGCAGCAATTACGGCGGCCTGAACCCCTCCCACCCGAGCTCAACCTGCGGCAGCGCCGATATGTTTATGAACTATATGTCACTGGCCCGTGACGAGAGCCTGCTGATGTTCAGTCAGGGTCAGAAAGCTGCGGTCTGGTCGGTACTTAACGAAGGAGGGGAGCGGCACTCGCTGTTGCTTAACAGCCGTAACACCGCTGCAGACTGACTTACTTGATATGCGCCAGAATGCCGTCCAGCTCATCCAGATTGGTGTAGTTAATCACCAACTGGCCTTTGCCTTTGGCACTGTGCTTGATGGCCACTTTGGCGCCCAGACGGTCACCCAGTAAACGCTCCAGACGCTGAATATCCGGATTGGGCTTGCTGGCGCTTTTATCCTCTGTTTTACCTTCCTGCAGATGACGCACCAGCGCTTCGGTCTGACGCACGGTCAGCGTACGACTGACCACCTGCGCCGCGGCTTCGCTCTGCTGGCCACCACTTAAACCGAGCAGGGCGCGGGCGTGGCCCATTTCGATATCGCCGTGTTCGAGCAGGCGCTTTACGTCTTCGTTCAGGTTCATCAGACGCAGCAAATTGGCAACGGTGGCGCGGTTTTTACCCACCGCTTCGGCGACTTCCATCTGCGTCAGTTCGAACTCGTGTTGCAGACGGTGCAGAGCGGCGGCTTCTTCCATCGGATTCAGGTCTTCGCGCTGAATATTTTCAATCAGCGCCATGGCGATGGCGGCATCGTCGGCCACATCACGAATCAAAGCAGGAACAGTATCGAGCTGAGCCAGCTGGCAGGCGCGCCAGCGGCGCTCACCGGCAATAATTTCAAAACGATCATCGGCGCTGGCCAGCGGACGCACCACAATCGGCTGCATCAAACCCTGCGCTTTAATAGAGGCTGCCAGTTCTTCCAGCGCTTCCGGCTGAATGTCTTTGCGCGGCTGGTACTGACCCGGCTGAATCCATTCGATCGGCAGGTGACGCAACTCGCCAGCGTCTAACGACTGACTGCTGTCACTGACGTCACGGTTATCGCCACCGTCTGCCTGCGTGGCGACGACCGCCGCACGGGAGCTGGTCAGCAGGGCGTCAAGGCCGCGCCCAAGGCCGCGTTTTTTCTTTGTCATGCGTTCAAATAACCTTATTTAGCTGCATCAGGCCGAGGCGGTCTGACGGGTGCGGCGGTTCATTTCACCGGCCAGTGCCAGGTAGGCCACGGCACCACGAGAGGTTTTATCGTAACTCAGCACCGGTACACCGTGACTTGGCGCTTCGGCCAGACGCACGTTGCGCGGAATCACAGTGCCATACACCCGGTCGCCAAAGTGGCTGATCAACTGGGTGGAAACATCGACGGTGAGGCTGTTGCGCGGATCGTACATGGTGCGCAGCAGGCCTTCGATTTCCAGTTTCGGGTTGGACGTAGCCTTGATCGATTCGATGGTCTGCATCAGGGCACTCAGACCTTCCAATGCGTAGTACTCGCACTGCATCGGAATCAAGACCCCTTGCGCCGCTACCAAAGCATTGACCGTGAGCATATTCAGTGACGGCGGACAGTCGATCAGGATGTAGTCGTAATCGGGGCGTACTTCGGCCAGCGCTTCGCGCAGACGGCTTTCACGCCGGGGCAGATCCATCAGCTCGACTTCGGCAGCGGTTAAGTCGCCATTGGCCGGCAGCAGATCAAAACCAGCGGTGGCTTCGGTTTTCCGGATGGCCGCCGCGGTCCGGGCACGCCCGGTCAGCACATCATAGAGGGAGACCTCAAGGTCGTGCTTGTCGATACCGCTGCCCATGGTGGCGTTACCCTGTGGATCAAGATCCACCAGCAGCACACGACGCTTGGTCGCGACCAGCGAGGCCGCCAGATTGACCGCAGTCGTGGTTTTGCCGACACCACCTTTCTGATTCGCAATTGCCAGAACTTTGCTCACAACTCAGCTTCCTTCAGTGCCTGACGGCGACACGCATTCAATCGTTGGTATTAACCGGCAGCAAACGCAGCAAGTGCCGTTCGCCTTCCACACCGGGAACGCTGATGGCATCGGAAGCCACCACGCGGAATTTGTCGGCGATGGCGGCAATTTCATCCTGTGGATATTGCCCCTTCATCGCCAGAAAGCAGCCCTGCTCAGCGCGCAGATGCTGACACCAGTGGGTCATATCGGCGAGCGAGGCAAAAGCGCGGCTGACAATCATATCGAAAGGCCGGGGGGGATGATATGCCTCGACCCGATCGTTCACTATGGTCACGTTATCCAGCCCCAGCGCGGTGCGCGCCTGGAACAGAAAACGGGTTTTCTTACCGTTACTGTCGAGCAGGGTGAAGGTTTTATGCGGATTCATGATTGCCAGCACAATACCCGGCAAACCCGGCCCGGTACCGACGTCGGCAATATTGTCCGCTTCCTGCACAAAAGGATGCACCGCCAAACTGTCGAGCAAATGCAAATCGACCATGCGCTCCGGTTCACGGATGGCGGTCAGGTTGTAGGCTTTGTTCCACTTCTGCAGCAGATCCAGATAGGCACGCAACGCGCTCAGTTGCTCTGCCGTCAGGGCAATCTGCATCTGTTCAGCGCCGCGCGCCAGCTGACGGGTTAAGGAATCTGTTTCAGCGTTCATGGTGAATCAAACCAGCAATATAGAAAGGCGGCGGATATTAGCATACGCCCGCAGGAGACGGGAAACGCGCGCCTGCAAGCTTAACCGACATTCACCAGACTTGTTCCGGACATAACCTAAGTCGGATTGGGCTTATCAGCGCTTAGCCCTATCATGCACACACTCATTAAGGGAGCCTGCGTATGAATTCCACCGCCAGTCATCAGCCATCGTCCCACTGGTGGCCCATTATCGCCGCTGCGGTATCGCTGATTGTGGTGCATGGCTTCGGCCGCTTTGTGTACACGCCGCTGCTGCCACTGCTGGTCGATGACGGCCTGATCACACTGTCTCAGGCCGCATCCCTCGCCACCTGGAATTACGTCGGCTATTTAAGCGGCGCCATGCTGGCGCTGTTTCTCTATCAGCGTGGCCATGGCCGTATTACGCTGGCGCTGATGCTGACCGGCAATGCACTGATTACTTTACTGCAGGTGTTTGTCAGCCAGTACGAAACCCTCGCCGCCCTGCGCCTGCTGAACGGTATTGGTAACGGCGTGGTCTTTGTGCTGGCACCGGCGCTGGTGCTGGAGTGGCTGGTGACGCAACAGAAAGCGCAACTCAGTGGCCTGATGTATCTGGGCGTGGGCATCGGCCTGCTCAGCTCCAGCGCGCTGGTTGAGCTCAGTGCCACCTGGCTGGCAGGTCCGCAACGCTGGCTGCCCGCGGCCATCGCCGCCATTCCGCTGGCATTGTGGAGCAGCTGGTATCTGCATCGCTTACCCGGCCACGCGCCGGCCGGGCAGGGTGACGATCATTCAGCACTCTGGGACCGCGCCAGCACGCCGTTATTTCTGGCCTATGCCGGTGCCGGGTTAGGCTACATCCTGCCGATGACCTTTCTGCCCGCGGTAGCGGCGGACTGGCAACTGACGCTGGTGCCCAGCGCCTGGCTGCTGGTCGCTATCACCTCACTGCCATCCACCTGGCTGTGGAACCATCTGGGTGCCGCTATCGGTGATAAAACCGCACTGTTGTGGAACTACGCCATTCAGGCGGCGGGTGTCGGGGCGCTGTTGCTATTGCCGCAACAGTCGGCGGGATTATGGCTCTGTGCGATTCTGGTCGGTGGTACGTTCTTAGGCGCGGTGCTGCTGACTCAGCGTCTGGCCCGCAGCTTGCACCCGCATCAGGGACCAAGGTTAAGCGCTGCGCTCATTGCTCTCTACGGTTTCACCCAGCTGCTCGGCCCCTGGCTGGCAAAACTCGGTATTGAAGGTGGGGCCAGTTTGTCATCCACCTTTATCTGGGGATTTGCAGCATTGGTATGGGCGTTTGTATTAATGTTGTGGGTACCCGCACGCCGCGATCACTGAGAGCACTGAGATGTCAGCCAACCAACGCCAGCCAAGTCTCTATATTCCCCACGGCGGCGGCCCGTGCTTTTTTATGGAATGGCCGGGCAACCCGCAGCTGTGGGATAACATGGCCGCCATGCTGCGCTCGATTCCTGCGCGTCTGCAGCAACCACCCAGCGCAATCCTGCTGATTTCCGCCCACTGGGAAGCGCCGGTATTTACCTTTTGCGGTGGCTCACAGCCGAAACTGGAATACGACTATTACGGTTTCCCGCCGCATACCTACGAGATCCGCTATCAGGCTTCGGGCGCTCCGGCACTGGCGCAACGGGCAGCGCAATTACTGCAGGATGCCGGTATAGGAGCGGCGGTGGATAACAACGCGCCCTGGGATCACGGTGTGTTTATTCCGCTGAAGGTCGCCTATCCGCAGGAAGAGATTCCGGTACTGGCGATGTCGCTGAAAAAAGGGCTGAACCCGGCCGAACATCAGGCTGCCGGAAAAGTGCTGACACAGCTGCGTGATGAAAACGTACTGATCATCGGCAGCGGTCTGAGCTACCACAACCTGCGCGCATTTTTTGCCGACTCAGCCAGCGATGCTGCTGCCGCCAAAGCCTTCGATGACTGGCTGATTGACGTTGCCGAACAGAACGAAGAACAACGCACCGCTGCGCTCAATCACTGGAGCGATGCCCCCGGCGCACGTCAGGTGCATCCGCGCGAAGAGCACCTGCTGCCGATGATGATGGTGGCCGGAGCCGCGGGCGCGGATCAGGGCAGCGCTTTTTATCGCGAAGAGATTATGGGCAAAGCCGTCTCCGCGATTGGTTTCGGGCTTTAACCAGAACTCAGAAATACCAGCGCCAGTTAACGCTGGCGGCATGTTCATATTTGCCATCAACAGCAAGGCGGGATACTTCAGCAATTAAGGCTGATTCCTCCAGTGCAATACTGTGCGTCAGCGTCAGCTGTTGTTGTGTTTTTCGGTCAGGAGCAAATCTGGGTTGGTAACGCAGCCAGCTTTTCATACCAAAGACTTCGTACAGATAAGCACCCACTTCCGGTTCGGCGTAGAGAAAATCGGCATCGTTATTCCGGTACCAGCCGCCATTCAGCAAAGCATACAGACGCAAATCGGCGGACGCCGCCAGGGTAATACCGACGCCACCATGAATATTAAATGCGGTTTGCCGCTGCAGATTATCGTCAGCCAGTGAATAAAACCCGACGCGAAAATCCCCCGAAATACCACCGGTAAAACGATCCCACGGTGTCAGGGAACGGGCTGAATACAATTGCAGATGATTAAGACGTAATGCTTCACGTTGTGGCGATGCGCGCAACGAGAGATCAAACAGTTTTAATTCGTTCTCGGCAAAATACTGACGGTTGTCGTCTTCAATGCCATGACCTACCGCCAGCCATTGCAGGCTTAACCAGTCAGTTTTTTCTGTACGCTGATAGCCGAATGAATAATGTGCATCCTCCGGTGTTTTCAGTGGCGAACGATAATGATCGAGTGTCAGTTCATAGTCAGAAAATTCTGGCGATTCGGGGATGCTCTGACGCAGCGCTGCTGTTTTTTTCCTGCTCTGTTCCGTATCGTCAGTGCCAGTCTGCTCTCTGTAATCCAGCACAGCGTTTGCCATTTCCCGCAGCAGAAATCCGTCTTCACCACCGACCTGAGGCAGCTTATCAATTTCACCCTGTTGCCATTGATAAACTGCATCCTGCAACTCCTGCGGCACGGTATCTTCAAGCATACGCACACGCCATTTGGCGGCCGGTGTTATTTCAATACTTTTGATTTTTCCGCTGCGATTGACGGCTTTAACCAGATCAATAGGGGTCACCCAGTCGCCAGTTGTTAATTGCGGAATAACCAGACGGAGCAGGTCAGCGGATACTGTGGCGCAGTTCTGTGTATGGAAAAAATAATCCATATTAACCGAGCGTAATTCCCACAGATGATCCTGCAGTAATGCCCGCTGCCCGGCATCCAGGTCAAGTTCATACCGCCACACATTGCGCTGCTCTGCCAGATTATAAAATTCGAAATGCGCGCGCAGGGGCTTAACCAGAAAGAAGCCTTCCTTGCCCTTTATCAACGTTTCCCAGAGCACTTTTATCGGATTAATGCTGTCGAGCACCGTGAAAAATGAAACAGAGTGACGGGCATAAAATCCATCATCGCGCACACCTTCGGCCGCCAGCATGGCATGACCAAGCATACTGCTCGGGCTGGTCAGATTTTCAGAGGCATAAATAACACTGACCTGATCAACCGGCACACGCTGCAGAAATACCCGGTACTCCGGACAATCAGGAAACTCAGGCAGGCTGGCACCGCTTTGCTGTAACAGACGATAGCGGGCAGGAAAGCGACATATTGCCTGCGGCTGCTGCGCGAACAGCCTGAGCGTTGCCTGCCACTCCAGCTCAGGAGAAAAGTCATCCTGCGTCAGAATAAACGCCGGATCGGTAATCGTGGGGGTTCCGTTTTTGATATGCAGTAACGAAAGCCAGCGATCATGCTGCCAGCCCGGTACAGCATCTCTGGCGAACGCGGAGTTGCATGCGAATAAAAACCATACAAACAAAAAAAAGGAAGCCCGCAGGCTCCCCTTTATCGGCTCAGTCAACATCGGTTTACTGACAATCAATTACCGCGTTGTCATAGGTCCACATCGAGCCGGTAGCGGCATCAGTGGTAAAACCGGTGGTAGAGAAGACGTTAACAAAGGTTACAACTTCTATCTTTTTGCGTACGGCAGTCGACGATGCGCAGCTGCTGTCTTTGGTTTCAATCACTTTCGTCGAACCATCTTTTTCCAGCTTCACAGTCGTTGGGGCCGTATAGTTCTGACCGTCGACGGTGATATCAACCTTTTTACCATTAGAGGTAGAAACATTAATGGTCGCAGAGTCTTCGGAAAACAGCGTGGCACAACCGGCCAGAGAGGCTGCAAACATCATTACCGCAATTTTAATGGCTTTCATTCAGCTAAATCCTTGTTTTATTTAAACGTAAATCCTGAGTGCGGACTCATTATATGAAGATCATTCCATGCCGCAATTAAAATCATCCTGACCGACTCAGACAACGCCACTATTACAGCTTAAATCCCGGTGCATGATGCAGCTGTCCCTGAATCTGCGCAGCATCATCCAGCGCCTGTTCTAAGGTCTGGCTGCGGGCGGCATTAAACAGGCGCTTGGTTTCCCGCAGGCAGCGGGCGTCGTTGGTGGCCATCTGCCGCGCCAGTCCAAGAGCACTGCCCAGCAGCTGGGCATGGGGTACCACGCGGCTGACCAGTCCCATGCGCAGTGCTTCGTCGGCCGAAAATGTGCGCCCGGTGAGCGCCATTTCCAGCGCGTGTTGCATACCGATACGGCGCGGTAATAACCAGGCGCCGCCATCGCCGGGAATAATCCCCAGTTTGATAAAGCTTTCGGCAAAGGTCGCCTGCTCGCTGGCAATGGCAACATCGCACATACACACCATATCGTTACCGGCACCCACCGCCGGGCCATTAACTGCAGCAATGATGGGAATTTCCAGCTGGGCAAACGCCAGCGGAATACGCTGAATAAAGGCTTTGTAATTGGCGCTCAGCTGTTGCGCATCGCCGGCAAACATACCACTGCGCTGCTGCATCGCTTTGATATTTCCGCCACCACTGAACACTTTACCGGCACCGGTAAATACCGCGACCTTAATATCCTGACGGTCGTTAACCTGGGCCAGCGTCTGTTCGATGGCGTCGATCACTTCGCCATTGGAAATGGCGTTTTTAATATCCGGCCGGTTCAGCGTCAGCAGGGCGATACTTTCGGCACCGCTGTCGTCTTTGCATAATTCCAGAGTCAGGTGTGCGCTGTGGTCAGTCATGTTGCAGTTCCTCCAGATCGCGGAAGTGTTGCAGCGCTTCCGGGTTTTTCAGGGCGTCGGTATTTTTAACAGGCAAACCCTGCACCACATTGCGCACCGCCAGCTCCACCAGCTTACCGCTGATGGTACGCGGCAGTTCCGCCACCTGAATAATCTTCGCCGGCACATGGCGCGGCGTGCAGTGACTGCGGATCTGGCTGCGGATTTTATCGCGCAGCGCATCATCCAGTGTCTGGCCATTATTCAGCACCACAAACAACACCACGCGCACATCGCCGGCCCAGGGCTGACCAATGGCCAGACTTTCCAGCACCTCGTCCAGCTGCTCGACCTGACGGTAAATTTCGGCGGTGCCGATACGTACACCACCGGGGTTGAGTACCGCGTCGGAGCGGCCGTGAATAACCAGCCCGGCGGTTTCACCGCTGTCTTTGCCATGGTGCGCGACACGTTCGGCGTAATCGCCATGAGCCCAGACGCCATCAGGCTTTTGTGCGCTATAGCGGCTGAAATAGGCATCGTGATATTTCTGTCCGTCCGGGTCATTCCAGAAACCAACCGGCATTGACGGGAAGGCTCTGGTACACACCAATTCGCCTTTTTCGCCCGGAGCCAGCGCCCGGCCTTCGTCATCCCAGATTTCGACTGCCATGCCTAAACCAGCGCACTGCAGTTCGCCGCGATAGACCGGCAGCAAGGGGTTACCCAGCGCAAAGCAGGAGATAATGTCGGTACCGCCGGAGATGGAACACAGCGCGATATCGGCGCCGATATCGCGGTACACATAATCAAAGCTTTCGTGCGCCAGCGGCGAACCGGTAGAGAGCAGGGTGCGCACTTTATGCGGCTTTCCTTGCCGATGTTGCTGCAGATGCAACTGCGCCGGTTTTATGCCAGCTTTCTCCAGCGCCGACAGGTATTTGGCGCTGGTGCCGAAAATAGTGATGCCTTCTTCAGCGGCCATCTTCCACAACACATCGGGCGCCGGGTGAAAAGGCGAGCCGTCGAACAGCACCAGCGTGGCACCGGTGGCCAGACCGGAAACCAGCCAATTCCACATCATCCAGCCGCAGGTCGTAAAGTAAAACAGCACGTCATCGGCACGTACGTCAGTATGCAGACGCAGCTCTTTCTGATGCTGCAGCAGCGTTCCACCAGCGCCATGGACGATGCACTTGGGTACGCCGGTAGTGCCGGAGCTGTAAAGGATATACAGCGGCTGATCGAACGGCAGCTGGGCGAATTCAATGTCATCCTCTGACCACTGCTGCTGCGACGAGGTGATAAAATCCTGCCAGCTGACCGAGCCCTGAGGTTTGCTCAGCGCCAGCCCCGGATAAGGCACCGAAATCAGCTGCTGCGGCGGTAATTGCAGCGCATCACGGATAGCGGCCACACGCTCGCCACAATCGATGGTTTTACCGGCGTATAAATAGCCCTGAGTCGCGATCAGCAGCTTCGGCTGAATCTGGCCAAAACGATCAAGCACACCCTGCAGACCAAAGTCCGGCGAACAGGAGGAGAACAGCGCGCCAATCGACGCTGCCGCCAGCATGGTAATCACAGTTTCCGGCACATTGGGCATAAAGGCCGCCACCCGGTCACCGGCCTCAACACCCGCTGCACGCATGGCTTGTGCCAGCTGCGCCACCTGAGCATAGAGTTCGGCGTAGGTCAGACTGCGGCGCTGAGCCGGATCTTCGTTGCGGAATACCAGTGCGGCTTTATTGCGGAACGCGGGGTTCTGCGCCGGTGCCAGCAGGTTTTCAGCGAAGTTCAGCCGCGCGCCCTCAAACCAGCGCGCGCCGGGCATTTTGTCACCATCGCTCAGCACCGCCGTCGCCTCATGGCTGGCGATCACATCGCAGTAGTCCCAGATCGCCTGCCAGAAATCTTCGCGCTCGTGGGTACTCCATAAATGCAGGTCATCGTAATCGCTGAAGCGGTGGCCACTGGTGCGCTCCAGCCAGTTAATAAAGCCCTGCATCTGCGAGGCGGTACGGCGTCCGGCGCAGGGCGTCCAGAGGGGGTGTTGCTGTTCTGTCATTGCTTGTCCTTATACTTCCGAAGGCTACGGCAAATACCGGTACCAATCCTGTAGGAGGGGATCTTATCCCCGACCCATTACTGACTCAGATCCACAGTGCATCCCAATAGGCATAATCTCCGACCCGCCTTACCAACCCGGCACGCAGAGGATTGGCGACGATATAGCGTGCGGCAGGCAGAACATCTTCCTCGCGATGAATGCCACGGTCATGAAAACCGGATTGCCAGACAGCCGTGCCGATATTACGACTGGTCACCGCTTTCAGCTTCCCCACCAAAACAGCAAGCTCCGTCTGCTCCTCCGGCTGCAGCAGCCAATGTACGTGATCAGGCATCAAAACCCAGCAAAGCAGTCTGGCGTCGCCAAGCAGTTTTGCATTGGTAAATGTCCTGCATGCAATACTGGCGCTCTGCCAGTCCATAAAAACAGGCCTGCGCTTTTCTGCCACGGCAGTAACCAGATAAATACGACCGCTTTCGGAATAACGCCCGCGCCTTAACTGGCTGTAGCCGGTTTGTTGCCAGAGCTTTGCCATAACAATTCCCTGTTATATAGCTGCATTACTGTCCCAGGTCGGGGATAAGATCCCCTCCTACAGCCATCTCATCACTATTTCTGCGTGGCTTTCGCCACCAGCGCGCGGCCGCTTTTACTGCCATTCGGGCGCTGCAGCTGGTCGCTGATCCACTGCCCGGTTTCTGCCAGCAATTGCGCGTCGATACCGCTGTGCAGGCCGAGGCCTTCGACCAGACGCAGCACATCTTCGCTGGCGACATTACCCGATGCCCCGGCGGCATAAGGGCAGCCACCTAGTCCGGCAACCGAGCTGTCGACGGTGCGGATGCCCAGCTCCAGCGCGGCGTAAATATTGGCCAGCGCCTGACCATAGGTATCGTGAAAATGCACCGCCAGCTGCGACACCGGCATATGCAGTGCCAGCGCGCGGATCAGATTCTGCGTCTGCGGCACGCTGCCGGTGCCAATGGTGTCGCCCAGAGAGATTTCGTAGCAGCCCATATCCAGCAGCGCCTGCGCCACATCGACCACCGCCTGCACCGGCACCTCGCCCTGATAGGGGCAGCCCATCACGGTGGAAACATAACCGCGCACCGGCAGACCGACGGTGCGCGCATGTTCCAGCACCGGGCGGATACGTTCCAGACTCTGCGCCACGCTGCAGTTGATGTTCTTCCGGGTGAAGGCATCGGAGGCGGCGGTAAACACCGCAACCTCTGAGGCGTTGGCCGCTACTGCCGCTTCCAGCCCCTGCAGATTAGGGGTGAGGGCGGCATAACGCACGCCGGGCTGGCGCTTAAGCTGCAGCAGTACGCGGTCGCTGTGTTGCATCTGCGGCACCCATTTGGGTGAGACAAAACTGCCGGCCTCGATATGGCGCAGGCCGGCGGCGGCCAGCCGCTCGATCAGCTCGCAGCGCAGCTCAACACTGAGCGCCTGCGCCTCATTCTGTAAGCCATCGCGCGCGCCGACTTCGACAATGCGAACGCTGTCCGGATGTGCCCGCTGCATCATGCGTCGGCCTCCGCTGCGTTCTCTGCTTCTGCCTCTGCCGTTATCTCCAGCTGCAACAGTTCAGTGCCTTCAGCCACCTGATCACCGGCCTGATACAGCACCGCCTGCACCAGCGCGGCCTGCGGGGCGCGGATGCTGTGCTCCATTTTCATCGCTTCCATAATCATCAGTACCTGACCGGCCTCAACCTGTTCGCCCGGCTGCACTTTAACCTCCAGCACCTGACCGGCCATGGGTGCGGTCAGACCGCCATGATCATCCTGCGCCTGCTCGCCCAGCCAGTGGTTACGCACAAAACGCTGACTGCCCTGTGGCAGAAACAGCAGCAGCTCGTGTTCGCTCAGTGCCAGCGGCAGCGATTGCTGCTGACCGTTTACCCGCGCATCCAGCTGCAGCAGGCGGATATCACCTGCCTGTCTGTTAAGTTCTAAACGCCCCTGAAGCTGCACGCTGTGATCGGCCAGCTGCAGCTGCCAGCTCTGATTTCTGTCCGGACCGTGCGCCTGCTCATTCGCCCTCGCCCGTGCACGCAGCACATCACCAACGGCACTTTCCAGCCGCAGCACGCGCTGCGCAGGCAGTGCCGACTGAAAACCATCGGCGTGCCACGGGTCATGCGCTTGCTGCTGAGGCTGAGATTGAGAGGCAAGCGTCGGCAACAGCAGCTCGGTTAACGCCGCCAGTTCCCAGTGGGTCGGCAAAGGCTGCGTCAGTTCGTGCTGGTTACGCTCAATAAAATCGGTGCTCAGTTCGGCATTGGCAAAAGCCTCCAGGCTGAGCAGACGCAGCAGAAAATCGCGGTTGGTTTTTACCCCGTCGACCTGCAATGCGGCCAGTGCGGTGCGCAGGTTATGCAGTGCTTCGGCGCGGTCACGGCCGTGGGCAATCAGCTTGGCCAGCATCGGGTCGTAGTAAGGGCTGACTTCATCCCCCTGTTGCACACCGCTGTCGAGACGAACAGAAGCAATCAGCTCTGGCGCCTGCCACAGTTTCAGACGGCCAATAGCCGGCAGGAAATGGTTATCCGGATCTTCGGCGTACAGCCGCACCTCGATGGCGTGGCCATTAATCGGCAGGTTCTGCTGGCTGACGTCCTGCGGCAGACCTTTACCCGCCGCCACGCGTAACTGCCAGTACACCAGATCGACGCCGGTAATCATCTCGGTGACCGGGTGCTCAACCTGCAGGCGGGTGTTCATCTCCATAAAGAAGAATTCATGGTTGGCATCCAGCAGAAACTCCACCGTACCCGCACCGCGATACTGAATACGCTGCGCCACCGCCAGCGCGGCCTCCCCCATACGCTGGCGCAGCGCGGCCGTCATACCCGGCGCAGGGGCTTCCTCGATCACTTTCTGATGGCGGCGCTGCACCGAGCAATCGCGCTCGAACAGGTAAACGCCGTTGCCAAAGCTGTCCATAAACACCTGCACTTCCACATGGCGCGGACGGATCAGGTATTTCTCAATCAGCAGGCGATCATCACCAAAGGCCGAGCGCGCTTCGCGCCGGGCGGCGGCGATATCGTCGTGCAGCGTGGCAGCGGAGAGCACGATACGCATGCCCTTACCGCCACCGCCGGCACTGGCTTTCAGCAGCAGCGGATAACCGATGCGCTCGGCCTCGGTGCTCAGGCGTTCGTCGCTCTGTTCATCGCAGTGATAGCCGGGCACCAGCGGCACACCGCTGTCGGCCAGCAGGGCTTTGGCGCTGGCCTTATCGCCCATGGCTTCAATCGCTGCAGCCGACGGGCCGATAAAGGCAATGCCGGCGTCTTCACAGGCGCGGGCAAAGGCGGCGTTTTCGCTCAAAAAACCGTAGCCCGGGTGAATGGCTTCAGCGCCGGAGGCGCGCGCGGCATCCAGCACCTTGTGCATATCCAGATAGCTTTCGGCGGCGGTCACACCACCGAGAGCAATGGCTTCGTCGGCCTGCTGTACATGCAGCGCGCTGGCGTCGGCGTCGGAATAAATGGCAACGGTGCGGATGCCCAGCGCTTTTGCGGTACGCATTACGCGCACGGCAATTTCGCCACGGTTGGCGATCAGAATCTTGTTAAACAGGTGCTCAGTCATGGGCGGCTTCCTGTGCATAAGTGGGGGCGCGTTTCTGCAGAAACGCACTTAATCCTTCCTGGCCTTCGGCGCTGACGCGCAGGCGGGCAATCAGTGCCGATGTTTCTTCTTTCAGCTGGTCATTGACCGGGCTGCTCTGGCTAGCGATCAGGGCTTTGGTCGCCGCCAGCGCCTGCGGGCCATTGGCCAGCAACGCCTGACACCAGCGCTGCACCTGCTCATCCAGCTGCTCCGCCGGCACCACTTCATGCACCAGCTGCAGTGCCTGCGCCGTTGGTGCGTCAATCAGTTCGGCGGTTAAGAAGTAACGCCGCGCCTGACGTGCGCCCATCGCCGCCAGCACATAAGGGCTGATGGTGGCCGGGCTTAAACCGAGTTTCACTTCGCTCAGACAGAAGCGCGCGTTGTCCGCCGCCACCGCCATATCGCAACAGCAGATCAGCCCCAGCGCGCCACCAAAGGCTGCGCCCTGCACGCGGGCGATGGTCGGTTTGGGGAAGTCATTCAGATCCTGCAGCAGACCGGCCAACTGCAGGGCATCGGCGTGATTCTCAGCCTCGGAGGCGTCTTTCTGGGCTTTCATCCAGTTGAGGTCAGCGCCGGTGCAGAAGTGTTTGCCCTGACCAGCGAGCACCAGCACCCGCACCGCAGGTTCGGTGGCCAGTACCGACAACTGCGCCCGCAGCTCGGCAATCAGTTCGGCATTAAAGGCATTACCCAGTTCAGGACGGTCGAGGCTCAGCGTGGCGACGCCCTGATGAATTGCGAGTTCTAACATGGTCGATTCCTTACCTGATTCGAACAGGCTCTACATGCGGAACACGCCAAAGCGCGTCTCTTCAATGGGTTTATTCAGGCAGGCCGACAACGCCAACCCCAGCACGCGCCGGCTGTCGGCCGGGTCGATAATGCCGTCATCCCACAGCCGCGCCGAGCTGTAGTACGGATGACCCTGCTGCTCGTACAGCTCACGGATTGGTTGTTTAAAGGCGTTCTCGTCGGCGTCGCTCCAGGGCTCGCCTTTCTTCGCCAGCTGCTCGCGCTTCACCTGTGCCAGCACGCCGGCCGCCTGTTCGCCGCCCATCACCGAGATGCGTGCGTTTGGCCACATAAAGAGGAAGTTCGGATCGTAGGCGCGGCCACACATGCCGTAGTTACCGGCGCCAAAGCTGCCGCCGATTACCAGCGTCAGCTTCGGCACTTTGGCACAGGCCACCGCCATCACCATTTTGGCGCCGTGGCGGGCGATGCCTTCGGCTTCGTATTTGGGGCCGACCATAAAGCCGCTGATGTTCTGCAGAAACAGCAGCGGAATTTTGCGTTGCGCGCAGAGCTCGATAAAGTGCGTGCCTTTCTGTGCCGACTCGGAAAACAGGATGCCGTTATTGGCAACGATGCCGACCGGCATGCCGTACAGTTTGGCAAAGCCACACACCAGCGTGGTGCCGAAGCGCGCTTTGAATTCATCAAACTCCGAGCCGTCCACCAGCCGCGCAATGACCTCGCGCACATCGTAGGGCTGGCGGGTATCGGTCGGGATCAGGCCGTACAGTTCGCTGGCCGGATAGGCGGGTTCTTTTACCTCTGCCGCCGTGCTTGGCGGCTTGTGGCGATTAAGGTTGGCGACGGCGTTACGCGCCAGCTGCAGCGCGTGCTCGTCGTTTTCAGCCAGATGGTCGGCAACGCCGGACTGACCGGTATGCAGCTCGCCACCACCCAGTTCTTCGGCACCGATTTCTTCACCGGTAGCCATCTTCACCAGCGGCGGGCCGGCAAGAAAAATGGTGGCCTGATTACGCACGATAATGGATTCATCGGCCATCGCCGGTACATAAGCGCCGCCGGCGGTGCAGGAACCCATCACCACCGCAATCTGGGCGATACCGGCAGCCGACATATTGGCCTGGTTAAAGAAAATACGGCCGAAGTGTTCGCGGTCGGGGAAGACTTCATCCTGACGTGGCAGGTTAGCGCCGCCGGAGTCCACCAGATAGACACAGGGCAGATTGCACTGCTGGGCGATGGTCTGCGCGCGCAGGTGTTTTTTCACCGTCAGCGGGTAGTAGCTGCCGCCTTTTACCGTGGCATCGTTGCCCACCACCATGCATTCCTGACCGTTGATACGGCCGATACCGGCAACCACACCGGCGGCGGGTACGTCTTCGCCGTACACCTCATGGGCCGCCAGCTGACCGATTTCGAGAAAAGGGCTGCCGGCATCAAGCAGCAGCTGAATGCGCTCGCGCACCGGTAATTTGCCGCGCCCGGTATGGCGCTGCATGGCGACTTCGCCGCCACCTTCGGCAATACGTGCAACCTTGGCTCTAAGATCGGCCACCAGCGCCTGCATCTGTTCACGGTTGGCGGCAAACTGCGGGCTGCGGCTGTCGAGCCGGGACTGGATATGCGGCATCAGCTCTGCTCCTGAAACAGTTCGCGGCCAATCAGCATGCGGCGGATTTCCGAGGTGCCGGCGCCGATTTCGTACAGCTTAGCGTCGCGCAGCAAACGGCCGGTGGGGAAGTCGTTGATATAGCCATTCCCGCCCAGCAGCTGGATCGCATCCAGCGCCATCTGCGTGGCTTTTTCGGCACAGTAGAGAATCACACCGGCGGCGTCTTTACGCGTGGTTTCGCCACGGTCGCAGGCGGCCGCCACGGCGTACAGATAGGCGCGGCTGGCGTTCATGCTGGTGTACATATCGGCCAGCTTGCCCTGCACCAGCTGGAACTCACCGATGCTCTGGCCAAACTGTTTGCGGTCGACGATATAGGGCTGCACCACATCCATACAGGCCAGCATGATGCCGGTCGGGCCGCCGGACAGCACCACGCGTTCGTAGTCGAGGCCGCTCATCAGCACTTTCACGCCCATGTTCTCGCCGCCGAGGATATTCTCCGCCGGTACTTCGACGTTATCGAACACCAGCTCGCAGGTGTTGGAGCCACGCATGCCGAGCTTGTCGAGTTTCGGGCTGCGTGAGAAACCGGCCCAATCGCGCTCGACGATAAAGGCGGTCATGCCGTGCGGGCCTTTGCTCAGATCGGTTTTGGCGTAGATCACATAAACGTTGGCATCCGGGCCGTTGGTGATCCACATCTTGGTGCCGTTCAGTACATAGTGATCGCCTTTTTTATCCGCGCGCAGCTTCATCGACACCACGTCGGAACCGGCATTGGGTTCACTCATCGCCAGTGCGCCGATATGCTCGCCGGAGATCAGTTTCGGCAGGTATTTCGCCTTCTGCTCCGCCGTGCCGTTGCGGTAAATCTGATTTACACAGAGGTTGGAGTGGGCGCCGTAAGACAAACCGACCGAGGCCGAGGCGCGGCTGATTTCTTCCATGGCGATGACATGGGCCAGATAGCCCATACCGGCACCGCCGTATTCTTCGCTGACGGTAATGCCAAGCAATCCCTGCTCACCGAACTTGCGCCACATGGGCATGGGGAACTGGTTGTCGCGGTCAACGTCCGCAGCCAGCGGCGCCAGCTCACGCTGGGCAAAACCGCGCACCTGATCGCGCAGCATATCGAGCGTTTCGCCCAGGCCAAAATTGAATCCGGTCATCGTATGGCTCCTTCCTGTTGTATTTTTATTCTTGGTCAGCAGGGCCGGAAATAACGGGCGGCGCTAAGCGCCTTTCAGTGCCGCCAGTGCCTCGCTGGCTTTCAGCTCGGCGTCGTCCAGGTCCTGCATCATGCGTTCGATATCGTGCAGTTGCTGGCGCAGATGAGTGCGCCGCTGTTCTATCACCGCCAGCAGTTTTTCCAGCTGCGGCCGGTTGGCCTCCGGCTCCAGTCCGGGGCGGTACATACCAATCAGCTCGCGGCTTTCCGCCAGCGATAAGCCCAAACGCTTACCGCGCAGGATCAGCTTCAGCGTCACCCGGTCCTGTGGCGTATAGATACGGGTCTGACCTTCGCGCTGCGGGTTGAGCATGCCCTCCGCCTCATAAAAGCGGATGGTGCGGGTGGTAATATCAAACTCGTCGGCAAGGTCACGGATGCTGTAAGTACGGCTCATGCGGGTTGGGCAGTCAGGCTGTTAAGTTACCTTTACGTTAACGTAAACCTGAGTGGCAAAACAAAGGGCAATTCAGGCCAGAAGGCATGGGCAATAAAAAGCTCGCATCGAGCGGGTGGTATCGGCAATCGCTACCGGAATACGATCCATTGGACAGGTATTCAGGCAGAGCTTAATGTCGCGGGCAGAGTGCATGCGCAGGTATGCGTACCAGTCAGCTTTCAATATCAGTAGTATTTCTGGTCGGTAGCCCTTGTGACGGTCAGCCGTGACTTGCTCAGGTGAAAAGCTGTAATAAAGGAAAGGGAATGAAACGCGACATTTGTACCGGACAAATTGAACAGCGCCTGCTGCTGTTGTTACGGCTGTTGCTTCGGGCCTCCAGGCAGGGAATGAAAGTTCCGTCGGCAAAGCGCCAACGGTCATCAGGCAGCCGCTGGCAGCAAGATACGCTGAACGACAGCCTGTACGACGCACCCGCCTTTGAGTGCTCCCCGGGCAAAACGTCATAGGAGACGCCTCATGACAGGGCACTTACCAAAGCTGCTTATTGTGGAAGACGACATCAGCCTCAACCGGATGATGAGTGAGGCTTTGCAGGGGCAGGGTTACCGGGTTAACAGCGCCACATCAGGCCTGCAAGGGCTTAAGCTGGTGCGCGAGTGGCAGCCCGATATTCTTCTGCTGGATATGATGCTGCCGAACTTTAATGGGCTCGAGTTATTACGCCAGACCACACCTGAATACCGAGGTATTGTCTTGATGATTACCGCCAGCGACCGTCCCCAGTTAGAGGAGCAGGCGTTTGATCTCGGCGTACACGATTACATTCAAAAACCACTGCGGCCACATATTTTATTTGCCAAGTTAAAAGCGCTGATCCGTCTGGCTCAGGGGCAAACAAATGAGCTGACCACAAGCGAGTTTTATCAGGTGCAAAACCTCAAACTTGATCCTGCATCACGCCAGTTTTTTATCGACGACGAAGCCGTAGTACTCACGGATGCCGAGTTTGCGATTGCCGAATACCTGATGGCGAGACCAGGCGTGGTTCTGGCACGCAGTGATATTGTCGCGGCTTTGCGCGGTATTGAGTACGACGGCCTCGATCGTGCCATTGATATGCGCATTTCCAGTTTGCGTAAAAAAATGGACGACAGTGTTCCTCCCTATAAATATATAAAAACGGTGCGTAGTCGCGGTTATATGCTGGCGGATGTATGAGATTTTTTGGCCGTCTGTTTTTGTATTTTTCCTGTGCCTTATTGGTGGGCGTTTTTGCTGCGGTGGTGCTGCTGGACCAGCATTATGTGCAAGCTCTGCAGCAGGAAGAATATGCCCGCACCCAGGGCATTCACCAACTCGTACAGCAGCAAATCATCGAACATCCGGATCGCCAGCAACGCTTGGCTCAGTGGCAGGATAAATTTGGCTACCGGCTATCTTTACAGCCGCTATCGGAGCTGCCGTTAAATCAGGTCGAACAACAGCAGCTACAGCAGGATGGCAGCTACGTCAGCGCTCGCAGTGGTTGGGTCGTGGACGACGTTACGGTCTTTTATTTTTTTCCGCAGTGTCATTGTGCGTTAGTGCTGGAAAAAATGTATCACAACGCCCTCGCACACCAGCATTATGGCAATGCCTTAGTGTTAATGGTCTTTCTGGTGTTGGGGCTGTTTGTATTTTTATACGTGCGCAGTAATCAACGCTATGTACGGCACCTTAGCGAGGTTTATCAGCGCTATGGCGATGGTGATTTTCAGCAGCGCATCGACGCGCGTATGCCGCATCCCTATGACGAATTAGGCCGGCGCTTTAACGACATGGCCGAGCGCATAGAAACCTTAATGAATGAGCACCAGTTAATGGTGAATGGCGTTTCTCACGACTTAAAAACACCGCTGGCGCGTTTGCGTTTTGCTCTGGATATGACACGGGAATGCCGTTCCGTGGCCGACTATCGGGACCAAGTACAACAGATGGACGATTGCCTGGACGACTTAACTGAGTTGCTCGACGACTGGCTGCTGCTGGCCAAACTCAATGGCCAGGCATACCCCATCAGGTTTGCCCAATGTCCGCTGGCACCGATGATCCGGCAGATAAGCGAGCGCCTCAACCCGCTGATGCCAGAGATACAGATAGCATTACAACTGGAAGAAGTCGTGGCAGCGCTTGACCCCGCGTTATTTAATCGCGTGTTGGAAAACCTTATTACCAACGGCCTTAAGTTTGCTCACAGCCAACTGCGCATTTGTCTGCGGGCAGATCACAACCGCTTTGAATTAACCGTGGAGGATGACGGCCCCGGTGTGCCCGATAGCGACAAGCAGCGCATATTGCAGCCCTTTGTGCGCTTAGATGACAGTCGCAGCAGTCAGGGCGGCGGACTGGGGCTGGCGATTGTTATCAATCTGTTGGATAAACACGGCTTTGAATTAAAAGTACAGGATAGCGATCAGGGTGGCGCGGCGTTTGTGGTGCGGGGAGAACGGGCCTGAGAGCGGGCCCGATTCTCTTAGGGCCTGGCCTCATAACTTATAGCTCACCGATAACATCGTATTCCAGCGGTAATCCGTATCCACAATCGGGCTGGCGGTAATGCCTTTGCCAAGATGGGTAATTCTGGCTTCTGCCTGCATGCGCCAGCGTGGCGTCATGTTATAGCTAACCTCCAGACTACTGCCGATATTAGTCGTGGCCTGGCCCCGGTAAGCTGGGCGGTTAAGCTGCTGTTCCTGCGCCCGCACGCCGTAATAATAATCCACCAGTTGCTGGTCGAGCTGGTGAAAATATACAGCGGGAATAATGGCTAAGCGCGGTCCTTCGAGGGGCCAGGCGGCCACCAATGACCATTTCTGGCCCTGATGAACCTGACTGATATCGTGCACCCATTCCAGTGCAAAATAGCCCAGCTGCTGGTCGTAAAAATTAAACCCCATACCCGCATCCAGACTTTCCTTACGCGCCTCCATGCCGCGGGTAGCATCACTGGTGTCGTCGTTCAGAGTTTGCAGGCGCAGGGCAGCAATAGCACTTAACCAGCTTTTCTGGCTGAGCGGCAAATACAACTCGGCGCGGTCAATATTGATGCTCCATAAATCACTTTGATATTGCACGACCGGCAGGACATACGCATTGCCGTCGCTGTTTTTATATTCCGCTGAAGTGTTGCCCATGCCGACGCCAATATGAAACTGATCACTGGCGGCGGGCATGGCGAAAGCTGCGAAAGACGCAGCGATCAGAACACGTCTTAATATATGTAAGATCAACATATGAAATCCTTTTCCAATAAAAACTAAAGCAATGGCGTTGTCTCAGGTGCTGACGTTGACGTATTGCTTGTGGGGGTGACCTGCTGCGAATTGACCCTGGGCTTTAAACCCAGCCAGGTGCCGATTTCTGCAGAAATCACCAACAATATCGGGATCAGCAGCAAGCTGATCACCGTGGCAAATAACAATCCATAAGCCATGGAGGCAGCAGCCGGTATTAAATACTGTGCCTGCTCTGAGGTTTCGGTGAGCAAAGGGTAGAGGCCGGCAAAAGTGGTGACGGAGGTGAGAATAATGGCGCGAAAGCGGCTCAGGCAGGCTTCGATGGCAGCGGCTTGCAGCGCCATGCCTTGCTCGCGGCACTCATTAAAGCGGTTAACGATCAACAAACTGTCGTTGACCACCACACCCGATAACGTCAGCATGCCGAGCCACGAATACAGGCTCACGCTTAGCCCTAAATACACATGTCCTAAAATAGCGCCAACCAGCCCTAAAGGAATGGCTGCCATAATAATCAGTGGCTGCCAATAGCGTTTAAGTGGAACCGCCAACAATATATAAATGCCCAATAGCGCCAGGGTAAATGCCGTAAGCAAACCTTGTTGAGACTCGGCAACTTCTTCCAGCTCACCTGCAGGCACGATAGATAAACGAGGAAACTGGCGGCGTAAATCCGGTAGCTGAGTTTGCAGCAAACGCTGATACACATCGGCCGGACTGGCAATATTCTTATCGATATCCAATTTTAATTTACGGCTGAGCGCACCGTTATAGCGGTAATACACACCGGCGGTTTGCGCAGCATGAATATCAGCAACAGCAGTCAGTGGAAAACGCTGCCCCTGTTGGTTAAAAACGTAAAACTGTGACAAGTCTGCCCGGCTGTTACGCGCTTCCGGCGTCAGACTAACGTACATTTTTACCCGCGCCTGATCGCGAAAAAACCGGTCGACCTCCAGACCGCCAAAGCCCATGGCCAATTGCTCAGCCAACATACGCCGGCTGATGCCATACAACTGCGCCTCGGGTTTTAGCGTAAACGACAATTGCGGCAGACTGGCCTGGTGAACATCTTTGACCGATCGTACCCCTGGTTGTGACAGCAGCCATTGACGAATGGTGTCACTTTGCTCAGCCAGCACACTGGCGTCCGGGTGCTGAATAATAAGTTGATTGCCAACGCCAGAGCCTTCAAGGGATACCGTCACATCGACATTATCGACGGCCTCCAGTGGCAACACGGCAGTGCGCCACTGCTGAGCGATGGCGGCGAGATCTGCCTGGCCGCGCAGTTCGCGTTTTAATGGCTCGGCAAATACCAGAATATGGCCCTGCTCCAGGGTAATGGTCATGCTTTTTTCAATCACATCACCGGCCATACCTTGCTGGCGGTATTGCTGGTTGATAAGCAAGCGCTGTTGTTTTATTTGCTCGCTGGCCTGCTGCAACAGAGCTTGCGGGGCGTTAGGCTCCATATCGACCTGCATAATCAATAAATCGCCCGGCACTTGCGGGAACATCACGCTGCGTATTTTGCCCAGGCTTAAATAGCCAAATACCAACACGCACAGGGCTACAGCCACACACAACATCCCGTAGCGATAGCGCAAAGCGCTGATTAATAATGGCCGGTACAGTCTTTGCCGAATGCTATCCAGGCCTTGCTGTGGCAGATGACGCCAACGCTGCAGGCGACCTGGACGCTGGCTTTGGCCGAGCGGAATATGACGTAAATGGGCGGGTAAAATCAGTTTGGATTCTAATAACGAAAATAATAAAGCGACGATAATAACCCAGGCAAAGCCGGCAAACAGACGCCCGGTTTCCGATGGAAACTGCGTCATAGGTAACAGGGCCACGACGGTTGTGAGTACGCCAAAAGTGGTGGGCAGGGCGACTTTTTTGGCACCGGCAATGGTGGCGCTCACCGGGTCGGTAGTTTGTGGGTTGGCTGTTTGTTTTTGGCTATAAATACTTTCGCCAACGACAACCGCATCGTCCACCAGGATGCCCAGCACCAGAATAAAACCAAAGGTGGTGACTTCGTTAATGGTGTACTGAAAGCCAAGCTGACCGAGCACGATTAAGGTACCGGCAATGGCGACGGGCAATCCCATGGCCACCCAGAATGCCAGGCGCAGTTGTAAAAAAAGACTGAGGATCACAAACACCAGCACAAAGCCGATCCAGGCGTTATCGGTCAGCAATTGCAGTCTTGATTGCACGTAGTCGGCCGCGTTAAACCATACCGTCAGGCTGACATTATCAGGCAGCTGAGCACGGAGTTGAGCGACCTCTTGCTTGACCTGGCGAGAAATTTCCAACACATCACTCTTAGCCGCCATTTTAACGGCAAAGGCAATGCTGGGCTGCTGATTAAACCGAATCTCGGAGTTGCCTTCGATAAAACCGTCTTCGATGCGGGCCACGTCACTTAAACGCAGGCGCTGGCCCTGATCGCTGACACGCACCACCAGCTGGCTTAAACGCTGCAATGATTCGGCACTGTACTGGCCCTGCAATAAAAACTGGCCGTTATTGGTTTTTAACAGCCCGGTACGGCTGCGCACGGATTGCTGGTGAATGGCTTCGGCCACCTCGGTCAGCGACAACTCATAGAGCTGCATTTTTTCCGGTTGCAGATAAATATATACGCCGTATTCCAGCAAACCGTATTGTTCGATTTTATGCACCGCCGGGTTAGCCAGCAGAGTTTGCTTAACCTGATTGGCCAGCTGTACCAAACTGTGATCGTCGGTGTCGCCATGGAGTTGCACCATGAGGGCATCGAAGGTCATATCCGCCAGTTGAACCTGCGGCTTTTCCGCTTGTTGTGGCCAGTCATAAATACTTTCAATATTGGCTTTAACGTCGCTGAACAGCCGTTGCACATCGTAGTCGAGTTGCTTTTTAACGGTCACATTGAGCATGTCTTGCTGGCTGGTGACGGCAACGGATTTAATGCCACTCAGGCCTTCCAGTGCCTGTATGACTTTTTGCCCCAGCTCCTGATCTATTTGTGCGCCGCTGCGGCCTTCGTAATAGGCGCTGACAGTAATTTCACTGGCAGGCAGTTTAGGTATCACTTCTTTGCGCATATGGCTGGCAGAGATCCAGCCACCGATCAACAAGGCCAGCATCAACAAATTAGCGGCGACCGGGTGACGCGTGAACCAGGCGATCATAGTGCCGCCTCCTGACTGAGAGTGGTGGTTTCAACTTTGACAGGGCGCGCTTCAATGCTCATGCCCTGCGCCAACGAATCACGCGGATAGGCCAATACATTGTCGAGCGGATGCGGGTTACTGGTCGCTGGCCAGGAAAAATATACGCGCTCATTTTGCACAATAAAGGTATGCAAACGCTGCTTTTGCGCACGCTGGTGTTTATCTAAAAACCAGATTTCATGCTGTGCCGTCAGGCTGGATTCAGGCACGGAATAAACCCTGCTCCAGGGTTTTAATGGCAGCTGAACACGCACGTGCTGACCGGTGATCAGGGAGTGCTGACCATCCAGTGTCATATAGAGTTGCCGCTGTAATTGCTCACTGTATTGGCTGACGCCCTTAATGTGCGCCTTGCCTACAACGTTGCCATTTAAATCGGTAATGGTGATGGGGTGTTGCAATAACGGCTGGGCCAGAGAATCAAATTCCTGAACGCTCACTACCACACGAATTTCCTGACCATCGTGGGGTATTACCGAGGCGATGCTTTGCCCCACGGCAATGTGTTCGCCGATATGGGTCTTGATGTCGACCAGCTCACCAGAAAAAGGCAATGCGATACGGCTGCGTTTCAGATCTTGCTGAGCCTGTTGATATTGCAGTTGATAATATTCCAGATCAGCGTTGGCGGTTTGCACCATCAGGCTGTCATGGGCGTATTGGGCGCGGACATTTTTTAACGCCATATTGGCATTCATCAGCGCGACCCTGGCAGCGGCCACCTGCGCCTCATAGGGCAATGGGTCAACCTGCAGCAACCATTCCTGAGCGGGCAATACCCGTCCACGACGATAGCTGGGGGAGGAGTCCACAATGCGGCCCGCCACGTCACTGGTCAGCTCCACCAGTTTTGCCGCCTCCAGTGCGGCGAGTTTATCCAGTGTCGGCATATGCGGTTCTGCTTTGGGCTGAACCACGGAAGCGACATAGGACTTGTTCTCTGGCTGCACGTCATGGGTAGTGACTTCGGTGTTTTCCAGCTCATCCAGAACCGCCAGAAGTACAAACAACCCAAGCCCGGTTGCCAATAGTTGACGCAGGCGAACAGAAAATAGCCATTTCATGATGGAGAGCTCTATTGAAGGTTAATAAATACTTGTCCATCGGAGCTTTGAAAGCGGATGGTGCTTTGCTCAAAGGTCGGACTGCTGTTGCTGGCTAAATCCACCGCGCTGATGGCGAGCTTCTCGGTGGGTGCGCCGAGAAAATTCTCATCCAGTTTGTGGTTGTCGTTTTCATCGTGATAAACAAACAAGGCGTAATCACCATGTTGTAACTCAACAAAAGTACAGCGCGCGCGTTGCTGTTTAATCGTCTCGCGACAATTCTGCTGCGGGGCCGCCTTACCATTAAATTGCTCAGCATTGCTGAGTAAGCTGATATCGATATAGCCGTCATCATTAGCAGCGGCATGGACTTCAATCGTGAGATTGCCCTGTGATTGCGCAGAAGCACTGCCCGCATTTTCGGCGTGACTGGGAAGCGCAAACCCCGCTAATACAGCGGCCGTCCACAGCGCCAGTGTGATCGGTATTTTTTTCATAATTTTCTTCCTGAACGTTAAAAACCTGAATGTTAAAAAGAGATGGTCTGCAGCCATCCCGGCAATGGCTGTCCGTCAATCGTTACTGGCAGTGTAGGGAGAGGAGGTGTGAGACTTCAGTAAGCCTTTGTAAGAGCTGGGGCTTATCTGCATGAAAACGTTTGTGACACTGCAGCAGCGTTCTCTACCATAAAAGTCCAATTAGGGAGGATGCTTATGAAAATCTGGATAGGAGCTGCATTGTTGCTGGTGTTGGTTTCGCTGCTGATCGCGACGGCGATACCTTATCGCAGTGAAGCCGTATCGTTTTTGCATGGTGATACGCGTCTGGCGGGGGATTTATTACTGCCTGACGCGCGTGAATCTGCGCTGCCGGTGGTGATCTTTGTGCACGGCGATGGCACCGTTGACCGCTCCTGTGCCGGCTATTATCAGCCTTATTTTGATGCCCTGTTGGCCGCAGGTATTGGCGTTTTTAGCTGGGATAAACCCGGCGTCGGAGAGTCTGAGGGAAACTGGTTAGATCAAACCATGGCAGATCGCAGCGCGGAAGTAGCCGCAGCCGTAAGGTATTTACGCAGCCGGCCAGAGGTGGATGCTAAGGCGATTGGTTTGCTCGGATTTTCACAGGCGGGTTGGGTAATGCCGCAGGCATTGGCGCAAGATCCGGATTTAGCTTTTGGTGTGTTTATTTCTACCGCCATTGGTTGGCGTGAGCAGGGGGATTATCTCACCCGTCAACGCCTGGCATCGCTGGGTTTAAGCCAACAGCAACTGCAAGAGAGCATGGCCTATAATCAGGCGCTGGATCAGCGTTTGGCACAGGGCATGTCCTATGGTGAGTATCAGACTTATCGTGGGCAACACGAGCCAGAGTTTTTTCAAGGCAGTGAAATGTCGCCTTCCCGTTTCAGATTTGCGGTCAACAATATGGCAGCCGATGCACGCAGGTTTTTACCGCATATCCGTCAGCCGGTGCTGGCATTATTTGGTGACTCAGATCGTAATGTCGACGTACAGCAATCGATTAACGAATATAAAACCCACATTCAATCGGATTTTAGCTACCGGGTGTATGCCGATGTTGACCATGGGTTGTTCAAAAATCAGTACTTTGCCGATCAGCCCAAAGACAGTCTGTGGTTTTGGCTAAAGATGATTGTTTTAGGGGCTGAGGGATTAGCGCCAGGGGTAGGCAAAGATATTACGGCCTGGATACAACAACGTTAAACACACCTCTGAATCATTCTGCACGGCTTAACGTGAGTGAATCATTCAGAGGTGGTTTAGGGCCTGTTTACACTAATTAAACAGGCCCTAGTTCAGGTACTTATCCAGAATCGCCTGATATTCGCCACTGGTCTTCAGTTCTGCCAGCGCCTGATCAAAAGCGGCAACAAACTCCGGTGATGTCGCGGCTTTGCTGATAAGGAAGTAGATGTCGTCGGAGTAGACCGTCATGAGGGTTTTGAAACGGCCGCTGAAGCCTTCTTTTTTCAGCCCTGCTGCGGCGGAGAACGGGTCGGCCAGAAAGCCATCCAGCCGTTTCGCCGCCAGCTTTTTGTAGTTGGTTGCATCATCACCGGCATCGGCCAGACGGGCTTTGAAACCCGCATCATTTTCCAGAGCCGCATAATCTTCGCCGTAGTAATAACCGCGGGTAATGCCAAGGGTAAAATTCTTGCCGATCAGATCCTTCAGCGAGGTGATACTGGCGTAGCCTGCGGCATCCTCGTTACGCACTATCATCACTGCCGATTCGGTACGGTATGGCGTGCTGAAATAGCCAAATTCTTCGCGCTCAGCGGTACGTGAGGCACCGCCGGTCAGGTGCAGATCACCAGCGGCCACTTCTGTCAGCAGGCGCTTCCAGGGCCGGTTCACAAAGGTAAAAGGGCAGCCCATGCGGGTCAGAATGGCGGTCGCCATATCCAGATCCAGACCAGTAAAAGTTCCTTGTTCTTCATAGGCATAGGGCAGCCAGGGCTCCCAGCCCACCTTAACGCCACCCGCCGGACAAACCGGAGCAGCCTGAGCCGGAAACATCAGCAATACGCTGAACAGTGAGGCAATCATCATCGGAAATTTCAGTGTCATGGTGCAGTCCTTCTGCCTGTGCGGATAGTGACCAGTGTAGGTAGTTTTCAGAGTCGCGGAGTGCCAATGATGATCGCAGGCAGGTATGTCAGCTTTGCCACATGATCCACTGCTCCATATTGCCTGTTGATGACTTTAAGGTTGGTTTAAGCATGGCCGCTCTACGCTGGGTGCAAATCCTGAGGAGAGGTCGTTATGACACACACAATCAAAGTCTGGGACCCGCTGGTGCGTATCTTCCACTGGTCGCTGGTGCTGTTTTTCTTTATCGCTTATCTGAGTGAAGATGAGTTCGAAACCCTGCACGTCTGGGCTGGTTACAGCGTGGCTGCGCTGGTTGCCTTCCGCCTGCTGTGGGGGCTGATCGGCACACGCCATGCGCGCTTCAGCGACTTCGTGCAATCGCCACGGGGAGTCTGGAATTATCTGGTCGCCATTCCGGCCGGTATGGCACGCCGCTATATCGGCCACAATCCGGCCGGTGGTGCCATGGTTATCGCCCTGCTGCTGGCGCTGACCGGCACTGTGGTATTCGGTATGGCAACGCTGGGCGCGGATGAAAACGCCGGGCCATTAGCAGGCACCTGGCTGGCCTCTTTTGACGAACACACGCTGAAAGAAATCCACGAATTCTTCGCCAACAGCACACTGGCGCTGGTTTTCCTGCACGTTGCCGGGGTGCTGTTCAGCAGCCTGCATCATCGCGAAAACCTGGTGCGTTCGATGATTCACGGTCGCAAAGAAGCACGCGCTGACGACATCAAAGGCCGGGGAGATCAGCATGAATAACCTGACCCGTCGCGCCTTGAGTGCGGCTCTTTTTACCTTAAGCCTGCTCGCCACCAGCCTCAGCTATGCCGGTGCCAGCGTCCAGCTGCAGGCTCTGCAAGCTGGCGGAGCGGGGCCATTCTCAGCCGCCGCCGGTGAGGCGCTGTGGCTGCAGGATAACAACGGGCGCAGTTGTGCCAGCTGCCACGGACGCGATCCGGCACAGCCCGGCAAACATCAGAAAACCGGCAAGCCCATTGAGCCGATGACGGTGCACGCCAACCCGGAGCGCTTTACCGATGCCGCCAAAACAGAGAAGTGGTTCCTGCGTAACTGCCGCTGGACGCTGGGCCGCGAGTGCAGCGCGCAGGAAAAAGGCGATGTGATTACCTGGCTCAGCCAGCCCTGATTCGGAAAAACGGAGAATAACCATGAGCAAACTGAACGCCCTGCGTTTTGCCACCGGCACACTGCTGCTGGGCAGCGCCCTGACCCTTGGCATTTACGGCCTGAGCACTCTGAATAATCAATCCTTCGCGGATGACGATGATGATGAGCAGAGCGAATACCGGCCGCGCAGCGAACAGCCCGGCACAGATACCGCCGCAGCACTGCAATACAAACAAGAATGCGGCAGCTGCCATCTGCCTTATCCGGCCAAACTGCTGCCGGCGCGCAGCTGGCAGACGATGATGGCCAGCCTTGATAATCACTTCGGTGACGATGCCTCACTGAGTGCCGCCACTCAGGCAGAAATTCTGGCCTACCTGAGTGCTCACAGCGCCAGCAATCACACACGCTACCTTAAAGGCCTCGCCTACAACGACACTCCTCAGCGCATCACCGAACTGCCATACTTTAAACGTAAGCACCGGGAAGTACCGGAGCGTATGGTCACTGGCAATCCGCAGGTCGGTTCATTCAGTCAATGCGACAGCTGCCATAAAGATGCCGCACAGGGGAAATTCAATGAACATACGGTGGTTATTCCTGGCTTTGGCCGTTGGGACGATTAATCCGGCCTTTGCCGGAAAACATCCCGACCAGACCCAGATCAGGGCCTGGGTGGAGCAGGGTGAGATACTCTCTCTGGAAGCCATTCTGCAACGGCATCCTCTGGGGGGTGAACTGCTGGATGCCGAAGTGGAATGGGAAGACGGTGTGCTGGTGTACGAACTCAAATGGCTCGATAGCCACGGACAGCGACATGAAACCTATATCGACGCCCGCAGCGGTGCCTGGCTGGAGGATGAAAGCGATGACGACTGAGGTCCGGCCGCAGTGAAGCTGCTGCTGATCGAAGATGACCAGCAACTGACCGATGCCCTGCAGCCGCTGCTGCGCGAAGCCGGTTACGCGGTAGAGGTCAGCCACGATGGCATTGATGGTGAGTTTCTCGGCAACGAGTTGCAGCCGGATCTGATCGTGCTTGATCTGGGCCTGCCGGGTAAAAACGGTCTGGACGTGCTGCGCAGCTGGCGCGCCGCCGGTAACCGCACGCCGGTACTGGTGCTGACCGCGCGCGACGCCTGGCATGAACGGGTCGACGGCCTCAAAGCCGGTGCTGATGATTACCTCGGCAAACCTTTTCACAGCCAGGAGTTACTCGCCCGGCTGGAAGCCATCGGCCGCCGGCAGGGCGGCCAGGCCAGTAACGCCCTGAGCTGGCGCGGTGTGACACTGGATACCGAACGCCAGCAAGCCAACAGCGCCGATGGCCGCACCATCGAGCTGACCGCGATTGAATTCCGCCTGCTGCGCTACCTGATGCAGCACCCGCAGGATGTGCATTCCAAAACCCGCCTCAGCGAACACGTCTACGAAGAAGAGCAACAGAAAGACAGCAACGTGATTGAGGTCTACATCAACCGCCTGCGTCAGTACTTCGGCAAAGACTTTATCGAAACCCGCCGCGGGCAGGGCTATCAGCTGGCGGCGGACACACAAACATGATTTCACTGCAGCAACAGCTGCGCCGGCAATGGTTGCTGACCTTACTGCTGCTGCTGTTACCGCTGCTGTGGCTGGCCGACTATGGCGTGCGCCAGCTCACCACCCACACCGTGCTCAGCCGTCTGCAACACGATGCCGACGGTCTGATTGCCGCCCTGACACAGGACGCTCAGGGCCACTGGCAGGTGGATGACAGCCGTCTGGGCACACTCTATCAGCGTGTGTACTCCGGCCATTATTTTGCCATCCGCGACCAGCAGGGCACCGACCTGCGCAGCCGCTCGCTGTGGGATAAAGAACCACCCGCTATTCAGCTGGCCAGCGGCGTTGTCCGGCACTGGCAGCAACCCGGCATTCAGGGTGATCAACTGGATGAACAGTGGCTCAGCCAGGCGCAGGGCATCCGCGTACAGAATCACGACTTTACCCTGTGGGTGGCGGAAGACATCGCGCCTCTGCACAACGAACTCAGCCAATACCGGCTGGCGGCCCTCGCCCTCGTGATCTGTGCCATGCTGCTGTTAATGCTGATCCAGCGCCGCCAGCTGAGCCGCGCCTTCACCCGGCTGGAACCCTTACAGCAGCAACTGCGCGAACTGCGTTTTGGCGAGCGCGACGGCCTGAATGCCGCCGCCGGTCATTACCCGCAGGAAGTGCAGCCACTGACCGAAGAAATCGATCGCCTGCTCAGCCTGTTGCAGCAGCGGGTCAGCCGCTCGCGTAACGCGCTGGGTAATCTTGCCCACGAAATGAAACGCCCGCTGCAACAGCTGCAGCTGCTGGCGGAACAGCTCGATCCACAGCACCAGCAACAACAGCGCGAAGCTCTGCAGCGCCTGCGGCAGCTGGTCGAGCGCGAACTGAAGCGCGCCAGAATTGTTGGGATGTCATCCCCCGGGCGGCAAACCAAACTGAGTGAAGACCTGCCACCACTGCTGCAGGTACTGCAACAGCTTTACCCACAGGTACGGCTGCAGGCGCATTATCCACAAAGCGGCGTTCTGCCGCAGGACCGTGACGATATGCTGGAGCTGCTCGGTAACCTGCTCGATAACGCCTGCAAATACGCCAGCGGGCAGATTGATCTGCACATCAGCAGCCATGAAAACGACTGGCAGATTATGGTGTCGGATCAGGGGCCGGGCATCGACCAGCGCGAGCGCGAACGGCTGCTGCAACGCGGCACCCGCCTCGACGAAGACAGGATTCAGAACAACGTTCAGGGCAGCGGTCTTGGCCTGGCAATTGTCAGCGATATTGTGGCCAGCTACAGCGGCAGCCTGCAGCTGCGCGCCAACCAGCCACAGGGGCTGTGCGTTATTGTGACGCTGCCCGCGACAGCCGGTCGTTAACCGCCAGCCAGTCTTCTGTTCCCGGTGGTTGCTCCAGCCAGAGCTGGCGATAACCCAGCTGGTCAGCTTCATGCAGTGTCTGATACAGCGTCTGCGCAAAGGCGGGCGCATTATCAGGCAGAATCAGCGCCCGCTCACGGCCACAGGCCAGACCAATCAGGCGCGGTGACCACAACAGCAGAGCGGTGTCATCGCCAACCCCGTCTTTTATGAAATCCGCCAGTTCGTCACTGCTGAACAGATGCAGCGGAGTGCGCGGCTGATAATGCGCCTGCACGTTACCCGGCACCGCTTCGTTGTGCTGCTGCGGTACCTCAACCGGCCGTCCCAGCACCTGCTCTATGGCAATGCGGCTGATCGGCCCGGCGCGCAGAATGCGGATACTCTGTGCCGGTTGAGTCAGATCGACAATGGTCGACTCCAGCCCGAACTCGCAGGCACCGCCATCCAGAACTGCGGCAATGCGGCCATCCAGTCCGGCCATCACTTGCGTGGCAGAGGTCGGGCTTAACGCTTTGTACGGGTTCGCCGAAGGCGCGGCCACGCCGCTGCCGAGCTGGCGCAATAAGGTCTGCAACAGCGGATGCGCCGGTACGCGCAGACCAATGCTGGGCAGGCCGCCGGTTACCTCTTCCGGCACATCCGCCGCTTTGGGCAGCAGTAAGGTCAGCGGTCCGGGCCAGAATGCCTGCGCCAGCTGCCAGGCTTCCGCTGGCACACTGGCCGCCCACTGCGGCAGTTGTTCTGCACTGGCCAGATGGACGATCAGCGGATGATTGGCCGGACGCCCCTTGGCAGCAAAAATAGCGCGTACCGCCGCCGCATTACGGGCATCGGCGGCCAGGCCGTAAACGGTTTCGGTCGGTACGGCCACGCATTCGCCAGCCTGTAATAACTGCACGGCGCGTTGCAGGCCGCTGTCGCGGAGGCCATCAAGCCATTCTGTTTTCATAGTCGGTCATCGTCTTCAGGGGTTACAGCACGGGCAGTCGAACGGATCGGCCAGTGCGCTAACCGGATATGTCTGGGTAAAGCCGCAGGCACAGTGTGCCGTGCGGCGCTGAATTTTATGGGTCGCTGCGCCACAGCCTGCGCAGGGCAGACCGGCCTCAGCGTCGTCGGGCCAGAAACCGGGACGCTGACAGGCCGGACACTGGGCTGCCAGCCGTTGTGCCAGATTGTCGGCCGCGGCGCGGATGCGCTGTGAGCGCAGCGGGCTGTGCATCGCCCGCCAGTCAGGCTCCAGCGTCATCGGCCAGAACGATACCCGCTCCAGTACCTGCGCCGCGCTCGTCAGTCCTTTATAGGTAAGGTCGCCGTCACGTAATATCCAGCCCTGACCGGGATGGCGGCTGAGTAACTGAGCCAAGGCCTGCTCATCGGTCAGCGTCTGCACACCGAGTGGCGCAGGCCCGGCGGCGACGCCAGTGACGCACTGACCGGTGTCGTGGTTAAACAAAGCCACCAGTTCCTGCTGCCAGGGCAGCAGACCGGGGTATGGCCCGCCACCAAAGCTGCCTTCACTGCCCAGACCCAGCCCGCAACCGCTGAGATCCGCTGCCAGTATGGCTTTCAGGCGCACCACATCCAGCGCGGGCATGGGCCGCTCGATCTCGCCGGAAAAGGTGCCCAGCTGGTCGGTATCCCAGTGGCCGATACTGATCACGCCAATCTCCTGCGGGCGCAGCGCAGCCGCCAGCAGCGGGCCTTTGCCATGACGGGTCAGCAGGGCGGCGACCGGCATCAGAAATAGCCCTCACGCTTTTTCTTTTCCATCGAACCGGCCTGGTCAGCATCCAGCAGCCGCCCCTGGCGCTCGCTGGTGCGGGTGGTGAGCATTTCCGCGACGATGCCTTCTACCGTGGTGGCGCGGCTTTCGACCGCACCGGTCTGTGGATAACAGCCCAGCGTACGGAAGCGTATCCAGCGCGGTTGCAGTGATTGCAGCTCACGCACGGACAGATACGGGCGCATACGCTCATCGTCGAGGGCGAGAATCTGACCGCTGGCGTCGTCCACCCAGCTCAGCCGTTCGGCGGCAAAGTAGAGCGGTACGATGTCGATGTTTTCTTTCAGGATGTAGAGCCAGATATCCAGCTCGGTCCAGTTCGACAGCGGAAACACACGCACCGATTCGCCTTTGCGGATCTGGGTGTTGTAGATCGACCACAGCTCCGGCCGCTGGGCTTTCGGGTCCCAGCCGTGGCTCTCACTGCGCACCGAGAACACCCGTTCTTTGGCGCGCGACTTTTCTTCATCACGGCGGGCGCCGCCCAGTGCGGCGTCAAAGCGGTAATGGTCCAGCGCCTGCTTCAGCGCCACGGTTTTCATCTGGTCGTTGTACTTTACCGAGCCGGACTCCACCGGATGCACACCGGCGGCCAGCGCCTCTTTGTTGGTGTGCACCAGAATCTGCAACTGATGTTCGGCGGCCAGCCGGTCACGGAAGTGCGCCATTTCGGCAAACTCCCAGGTGGTATCCACGTGCAGCAGCGGCATCGGCACCCGGCCGGGGTAAAACGCCTTGCGCGCCAGATGCAGCATGACGGTGGAGTCTTTGCCGATGGAGTAAAACATGCACGGGTTATCGAACGCCGCGACGACCTCACGGATAATGTGGATCGCCTCGGCCTCCAGCCGTTGCAGATGGCTCATGCGTCTGGCCAGGGTGTCAGTCATGGCCTGCCTCCTGCTCTGACTTTGTTTCCAGCCATGCTCCCTGATACAGACGCGCAGCCACGCCGTTATCATCCAGCCGGAACAGGTACAGCCAGTCGTTATCCACCAGCTGGCGCACGTTTTCGTGACGTTCGACGATGGCGGCAATGGCCTCGGCCGGTGCCTGAATGTACACGCTCAAACGCAGCGGTTCGTGCATCCATTGCTGGCCATCATGCACCGACTGCTGCGGCAGGCCGATGCGCAGGTCACCGCCGTTACCTTCAAATACGCCCAGATTGCCCCCCACCACGTTGTGCAGCACTTTGTTGCCACTGCCGTATTTCAGCGGGTCGCTCACCGAGGCGTTGTATTGCATATTGATCCAGTGCGTTACCACCATCGGTGCGGTCATAATCTGTTCCAGCACGCTGAAGCTGGCGTCGTCTTGCCAGATATAATCGTGCAGGAAGGTACGACCGCCGAAATTCAGCCCGCGGGTACGGCTGCGCGGCGCGACAATAAAGGCGCTGTTACCCGCCAGCCCCCATTCAGGGCGTACCTCTGACCAGTCGAGCGCACGCCGGCTAATCGCCGCATCCAGTGTTTGCGGCTGATTGAAGCAAGGCTCATGCGCCAGCCCCAGGGCCGTGGCGCGCTCCCGCTGAGCCAGCAACGTGGCATCGCTGAGCCATTGTCCGGCGGCGGCGGTCACCTGACTGAAGCAGTGGATATGATCGGTGGTGGTGTTATGCAGCGCCGCCACAAAGCGGGTGCTGTGCGGAATAACCCGGCCACGGTCGGCCAGTGCTTTGCGCACGCCATCATCGTTCAGCAGCTGTGCCAGCACCTGTACGTTGACTGCACCGGTCTGACCACCGCAGGCACCACAATCCAGCCCCGCCGCATGCGGGTTGTTGGTGGTGTGGCTGCCATGCCCGACCAGCAGCACTTCGCCCGCCAGCCGTTTCAGGCTCATGGCTTGCAGAATGCCGTCGGCCAGATCGGTTTTTTCGCTCAGGGTCAGTGGCCGTTCACCGTTCCACAATGTCCACTGGCCGGTGACCGGCCAATCGTTTACCGGATGCGCTTCGGCTTCCAGACCAAAGGTTTTACGCAGCAGTTTGGCGGCGTAACTCAGCCCGGCCGCTTCGACCATGCTGAATGAGGTGGCGGCACCGCGGCTGAAATCACTCCATGCCGCGTCTTTCTGCTGCTGTCCCCTTCTGGCAAAACCCAGCGCCTGGGCTTCATGCCCGCCTTCGCTGACGCGCAAACCGGCGGTCAGCAATCCCGGCAACTGCGGCCGGTTAAGGTCTGTGCCTACCGGGGTATAAGCGACCGGCAAGCCAAAGAAACCGGCAAACCCCAGTGTCTGAATATCCGGGCACTGGGCTTCCAGCGCCCGCCGCATGACCTCAGAACGCACATCAATGCAGAAAATGGCCTGCAGTTTCGGCTGCGGCGAGGTAGCCAGCGGCTTCTGCGCCAGTATCTGTAATTCCTGCTGCTGACGGGCAATCTCTGCCGCCCGCTGCCATACCCACAACGGTTTCTGCGCCTGCCGTTGCTGTGCCACCAGCGCACTCAGTTGCGGCAACTGGCTGTACCACTGTTGTTGCAGTTGTTGTGCGCCCTGCTCATGGCGCAGCTGCCAGTGACGCCACAATGCCAGCTCCCAACCAAGACGAATGGCAACCAGCTGCGGTAAGGCATCATCGCTGTCCCCCTCCAGCCGCGACTGCCAGCGTTGATAAGCAAACCAGGACGCCCAGCCGTTGATATCGAGCAGCAGCGCATGGGCATACGCTTCGATCTGGTCCGGCGTGCTCAGACCCAACTCCGCCAGTGCAATCAGAATCAGCGCTTGCGGATCGTCCGGCAGCTCGCGGAACGCTTTGGTCAGGCCCGGCTCGCCCATCAGAATGGCAATGCCACGGTCGGCACGGATCTGCTTAACCCAGCTCAGATACAAATGGCGTGCGGGTTGCGGCCCCGACTGCTGGCAAAAAGCCGCACAGAACTGGCTGATCTGATGGGTGATTTCATCGCGCCAGGCCATCTGGTGCTGACGGTCACGGGTACTGTCGAGCCAGTCCGACAGGTTATGCCAGTGCGCTTCTGCCACCGGTTGTTTCAGCGTCTGCAGCAGCGCTTCAATATCGTCAGTCGCGCCCAGCTCGGCCGCAGCTCGCAGCAAGTGGGCGTCACGGATCTGGCTGCGCTGCCACAGACGGGCATAGTGATCGGCCGGCATCAGGCAGCGAATGCGGCCCAATGCTTCCAGGCGTGCAGCGGCATCGGTAAATGGTTGATCGCGCAATTCCCACAGCGGGTTTACCGCAATGAACTGATCCAGTGGCCAGGTGGGCGCAATGCGTTTTCCGGCGGCATCCACCGCCGCCAGCAATGCCATGGAATCGACCGGGACGTTTGACAGGTTCATAACAGTTGCTCCTTATTGTCGTGGCATGTGACCGCTACTGCCGAAGCATCGTGCTGCCCGGCAGAATGTTGAGGCTTATGTTTAGGATTGGCCCGTACCGGCAGACGTGCAGGCCACAGACGCAGGGTGATGCGGGTAAACCATTCGTCCAGATACAGACCGGCAAACAGAGCCACCGATAAATGCTGCACCGGCGGCCACTCGGGACGCCAGCGCAACAACCACCAGAGGGCGAACAGCAGCAGGAACAGCGCACCGGCCCACAGGTCCGCAGCACTGAACACCCCGGGCCGCAGCAGCGCTGGCAGATCGCCGGTCAAAGGCATCATCAGGGTTTTAAGCACGCTGTAAGCCAGAGCCAGCGCCCCCGCCAGCAGCAACGGCCGCAGCCAGACGCCATCACGAATGCTGTAGGTAAGCCATGCGGTCAGCGCCAGCGCCAGCAGCAACCAGCCGCTGAACGGCTGGGCTGCCGGATGCAGCAACGCCGACAACCACCAGGCCGCCGCCACCAACGCCACGGCCGGCCACAGAGCCAGCAACCAATGGCGCGCCGCCGGTGGCGGGCTGATCAGCAGCGACTGTTGCACATGCTGCTGCACCGCCGAGCCGGAACTTAAAAACGCCCAGGCTTTGTAAGCCGAGTGCGCCAGCAGATGCAGCAACGCCAACTCCACCAGGCCCAGCGCACATTCAATCAGCATCAGACCCATCTGCGCGCTGGTCGACCACGCCAGCCGCACCTTCACACTGATGCGGGTGGTCATAATCAGCGCTGCCAGTACCGTCGTCAGACCAGACACCACCAGCACCAGCCACTGCGCCGCAGCCACCTGCAAAAACAGCGGGGCGAACAGAATCAGCAGGAAGCCACCGAGGTTAATCACCCCGGCATGCAGCAGGGCCGATACCGGCGTCGGCGCTTCCACCACCTGAATCAGCCAGCCGTGTACCGGCAGCTGCGCACATTTGATCAGGGCGGTCAGCGCAATCAGTACGGCGGCAACCTGCTCACTCAGGCTCAGGGCGGCCGGGGTCTGGTAAGCGCTCAGGATGGTGTCGATATTGGCCGTGCCGTGTTGTTGCCACAGCAGATAAAAGGCAACCAGCAGAGAGGTTTCTGCCAGCCGCGCCAGCAGGAATTTTTTATGCGCCGCCAGCGCCGCGCGCGGACGGTCGGGGTAGAACATCAGCAACTGATGCAGCGCCAGACTGATGGCAATCCAGCCCAGCACAAACAGCAGTAAGTGATTGCTGATAAACACCAGCGCGACCGCTGCCAGCGTCAGCAACAGCCAGCGCAGATAACGGCCAAAGCCCGGATCGGCGGCCAGATACCGGCGTGAGAATTTCACCACCACCAGTGCCATCACACTGAGCAGCAGCAACAGCGTCAGGCGCAGGGGATGATCGCTCAGCCAATGCCGCTCAGCGGCCGGAAACAGCAACGCCAGCGCGATGGCGCTCAGGGTCAGCACGGCAATGAGTTGCACCGCACGCCAGGCAACATGCCAGCGCTGGTCATCGTTAAAGGCAAAGCGCCGGGTCTGCAGACCGGCAGGAACAGCGGCCAGAATCAGTGTCAGCGGGATCGCCGCCAACACAATGGCCATCAGCAGAGAGGAAATACTCATGGTACGCAACCTCCTGGTTCATGGATCAGGTGTGCGTACAGTATGTCGGCGCTGGTTAGTACAGGTAAAATAGATATAAACTCACAGTTCATTCACTTTTAGAGAACGATTAAGTGAGCCGCCTTAATTACCATCATCTGCATTATTTCTGGCGTGTTGCCACGCTGGGCAATCTGACCGAAGCCGCGCGCCAGCTGCATGTCTCGCAATCGGCGCTGTCAGCACAGATCCGCGCGCTGGAAGAGAGCATGGACACTCAGCTGTTTGAGCGCAGCGGCCGCCGTCTGCTGCTGACCGCCACCGGTCAGCGGGTGCTGGGCTATGCCAACGATATTTTCAGTCGTGGTGAAGAGCTGGAATCGCTGCTGCGTCACGGCATTGAGCCGGAGTATCAGCAGCTGCGTATTGGTGTGTTATCCACCATGTCGCGTAACTTTGTTGAGGGCTTTATCGCGCCGCTGATCAGTCAGCCGAAAGTGCGCTTCAGCCTGCATGCGCGAGGGATGGCCAACTTGCTGAATGGCCTCGCTAACCACCAGTTTGACCTGATTCTGACCAACAGTAACGTCGCAGCAGACGGCCAGGACACGCTGTGGCAAAGCCAATTGCTGGCCCGCCAGCCATTGGCCGTGGTCGGCCCGCCAGAGCAAAAGCCGGAGGCAGAATTTCCGCAGGCATATGACGGCAGGCGCTGGGTGTTACCGGCCAGTGGCACCGAACTGCGCAGCGCCTTTGATGGCTTTTGCAGTCGCTGGCATTACGAGCCGGACGTGCAGGCAGAGGCCGACGATATGGCGATGCTGCGTCTGCTGGCGCGCGATACCGGCGCGCTGACCGTGCTGCCCAACGTGGTGGTGAAAGATGAGATTGCCCAAGGCACACTGCAGGAGTTTATGACCCTGCCCAATGTGTATGAAAACTTCTATGCAGTAACCGTAAAACGTCAGTTTGTCTCACCGGTTCTGACCGAGTTACTGGGGCAGCAAAGCCTGCGCAGCTGATCTGTTAAGGTTGATCCGTGCAGGCTGGCTGCCGCAGAACATCAGCAGCCACGGGTAACAACAAACTCATCCTTACTGAGATTACGCTGCTCGAAATTCAGGTGGTACTGCACCTGATGCAGAATGTCTTTTTCCGTGCGCCGTGCCGCCAGACGGGTCAGCAACTGGGTGAACAGAATATCTTCCAGATACGGGCCATTCATTTCCTGATTCTGTACCGCTGCGTCATCCAGCAACTGCAGTAAAAAATCGATGACTTGTTGTTCGCCACTCATAACACGCTCCATTAATGTGCTTTTGCTCAGTGTGGCAGCAGAAACAAAAACGGGCTTGATACGTATCAAGCCCGGCGTGTGTGCGGGAGGCTGTTCATGCCTTTTTCGGGTCAAGCTTGCAGTTTAAGTGGTGACTGGCCGGTTCAGACGACGTTGTCGTGCAGTAAGGCGTGCTCTTGATCGTGCTGTTTATTCTGTTGTTTGTGCTGCTGTTCGTTCTGTTGCTGCTTGTGAAAACCATCCGTAATCAGCGAACGATAAGCCAGGCCAAGAGCAAACAGCAGCATGCACAACTCCACAGCCATACTGGCGGCGTCGGGCCATAACGGCTGATCCGGCGCAGCAATCCCTGCCAGCACCGAGCTGAGCGGGATCAACAGATACAACGCGGCGGTCAGACGCAACAACGGTACTCTGGCGGCTTCGCCGGAACAGAAAAATGCCAGCAACAGTGCAGCGACAAACACCAGATAGTAGCTGCTGAGGTAGAGCAGATTCAGGTTATCAAACAGCGGGGCCAGCCAGCGTCCGGCCAGCATGGCAGCGGCGATGCCCGCCATGCAGCCAAAGCTCACGCCATACGTCAGGGCGGCCAGATGATTCAGCCGCGCCTGAGGGTAATGCTTCTGCTGGCGACGTTTACTCAGCCACAACAGATTGCCGCTGTAAAACAGATAAGCGCCGCCAAGGCCAAGCAGGAAGTACATCCAGCGCACCCACTCGCCACCATAACTGCCGAAGTGCAGGGCAAAAAAGCTGTTAACCAACCGCCCCCACAGACTTTCATCTCCCTCTGGCCAGGTGCTGTAAATCAGATCGAGCGTGTAAGGCTGAAGCACCAGCATATTTCCCTGTGGACTGATTTGCAGATGCGCATCGCTGGTCAGGTACATCAGCAGGCTGGGGCGCTGTCCCGCTAAGTCCTGAAACTTCAGTGTACTGACCTGCTGGCCGGGCATCAGCTCGGCCGCGCGGCTGAGGTAGGTCTGCAGCGGATGCAATGATGACTGGACGTTATCCGGCAGCGCCGGGGTTGATGCAGGCGGAAACATTGGCTGGTCGCCGTAAATAACGCTCAGACCGTTGTAAAAATCATCGTGAAATGCAAACACCACCACGGTCAGCGCAATCAGCAGATGGAAAGGCAAACTCGTGACGCCCACCAGATTATGGGTATCCAATAACCAGCGGAATCGCCCTTTGCCTTCGCGCAATGCCAGAAAACTGCGCGCCATGGTCGGCAGCAGGAAGATAAACCCGGAAACCAGGGCCAGGAAATACAGTACCGAGATAACGCCCATCACCAGCACGCCCAGCGATTCGTGACCGACAACGCCGGGAATACCAGCCGTGCGGTGCAGCTCATCAATTAAATCGGCAACGTGTACAACCGGATATTGTTCTACCAACAGTTCACCCCGGTCATCCAGACTGGCGTAGTTCAGGGTTTCCTGATCCAGCAGATGAGCCGGTGCAGTATCACTCCAGCTCAGCGGTGCCGTGGCATCGTGCAGGTGCAGAGTAAAGCCTTTAGCCGCCTGTGTGGAGGTTGCCATCGCCTGGTGGATCAGCGCATCGCGCTCACTGTCTGCCAGCGCTGGCAGCGAGACACGCGGTGCTTCAGCCCAGCTTTGCAACGACTGCTGGAACATGGTCAGAGCACCGGCAAAAAAGCAGATAAAGAGCAGCAACCCGGTGGTGATGCCGGTCCAAGTATGAATGCTCTGGTAGGTACGCACGATATCGCTGCGAATTTTCATGAGAATCCCCTGAGCGTAAAAAACAGGCCCCAGCAGAGCAGGTTGGCCAGTCCAAGTTTGATGGCGGCGGTGCGCCAGCTGGTAAACAGATAACTGAGGCTGAAAAACGTCAGCCACAACGGCGCCAGCAGCCACATATTCAGCTGCACTTTCACCGGTGCCTGAATACCGCCGGGCCCATACCACGCAAATAACGCCACCAGGGCATAGGCCAGACTCAGACAGAACAACAGACCGATCAGGGTTTTGCGCCACCACTGTGGCTGAATAACCGCTTTCATTTAACCCTCCGGGCACTACGCAGGGAGTTACGCAGGGAGTTACGCAGCCAGAATGCCAGCGCCGGAACCAGCACCAGCAGCACCATCAACGTTGTCAGCCAGGCAAAAAACGCCACCACGCCCTGCGCGGCCATCAGCCACAGCGAGGCCAGCAATCCGCCACAACCGGCATAGCGCCAGAGTTTCCCCAGCGGAGCCGCTAATCCGCGTTGATTTCGCAGACTGAGGTAGATACAGGCCAGGGCCAGCAACAACAGCAAAAGTGCCAGCAACGTCAGAGAAACAGCGTCCACTCAATCCTCCACAGAGCACGAACCCAGCCGTCAGAATGGCGACCAGCAATAAGACGCAAATGATAATGATTTGTAATAGTTAATAACAACGGTAAAAATACCCGTTATCCACGGTGAAAATTCCTTTTACTCTTTTGCCGGTTTTTCTTTTTTTGTGGCGCACATTGATGTCTGACTATCAGAAAATTCTTATTGATCCACTCTCCGGCAGCCAGGGCCATCTGCTGCTGCAACGGCTGCGGCCGGGGCTGGATCTTAAGTATGAACAGCTGACGATTCATACCGAGTCCAACCTCAGCCTGTTGTTCACCCCCGGCATTCGTCTGGTGTTTGCCCTGCATGGTCTGACCCGCATTCGCATCGGCCGCCAGGAAATTACCTTTAACAGCCATGATCGCTGTAACGGCGCGCTGTTTCCGGTGCTTGAGAGCGCTCTGGGGTTCAAGCATTTCCGCCTGGAAAAGAACAAGAGCGAGCTGATGATATTGCTCAGCAATGAATGGCTGAGCACCAGTCTGAGCGACGATGAGTACAGCGCACTGCGTCCTCTGCTGCAGAACCATCTGCACCCTTCGCGCTTTGTGATTACGCCACTGATACGCCAACTGCTGCAGCGTATCTGCCATGAACACTACCCCCAACTGGGCAAGCTGCAGCAGGAAAGCCTGTGCCTGTCATTAGTGCATGAGGCCCTGCAGCAGATACTTCCGCTGCGAACTTTTTCGGCCAACGAGCATCTGCAGCAGCTGGCCGAGCGGATTGATCTGTTACTGACCGCCGATACCGCCACCGACCTCACCATCGCCCAGATTGCCAGCCAATGTCACAGCAACCCCGGCTCCGTACAGCGGATTTTTAAGCAGCGCCACGGCATCAGTCTGGGGGCCTACCGGCGCCGTATGCAGCTGGACATTGCCCACAAAGCACTGGCCGAAGGAGCCACAGTGATTCAGGCCGCGCAGGTCGCTGGCTACAGCCATCTGCAAAGCTTCAGCGATGCTTTCCGGCGCGAATTTGGTTATCTGCCCAGAACCGTAAAAGGTAGCCGTAAGCGTGCCGCAGTGACTGCCGACAAGCCATTGAATACTAATGGTTCGCATTTGCGAAAATAATAAAAACCCTCTAGCGTGCGCAGCCTGATCCGGGACGGTGCTGTAACAGCCCTCCCGCAGACGTATCTGGCTATGCAATCTGGAGAGCTGTTATGCATTACCCGTCTTTCACCAAGAAGCTGTTATTTATTGCCGTCAGCAGCGCATCCGGCGCTGCTCCCCTCTGGGCGCAGGACAATCCGGCGTCCCTCGATAAGGTCACCGTGGTCGGTGAAAAGACCGAACGCTCGCTGAAGGACACCACCTCCTCGGTGAATGTGATCGACGGCGCTGATCTGGCCAGCAACCAGTACCTGTCAGTAAACAGCGCCATCGCCGACACCGCCAACCTGGTCGTTCTGTCCGGTGCCAATCCGGATATCCGTGGCGTTTCCGGTAACGGTTCCGCGACCGGCTTTCTGTCTTTTTCCGGCGGTTCCAAAGCGCGTGTATCGCGCCTGGTTGATGGTGTGGCCGAGCCCTTTATTGCCGACCTGACCGGCGATACCGGCCTGTGGGATGTGGAGCAGATCGAGGTTTACCGTGGCCCGCAGTCCACCACCAACGGCCGCAACAGCATTGGCGGCAGTATCTACATCAAGACACATAAACCGACCTATGAGCTGGAAGGTAAAGCGCGACTGAGTGCGCGCACTAAGGACAACCTGCTTAACAGCGCCATCATGCTTAACGCGCCGCTGGTCGATAACCAGCTGGCGTTCCGCCTGGCGGCGGAACAAACCGACGGCGATACCTATACCGATAGCACTGAATACGACACCAACCCGTCCAGCCACGACCTGAACGAGCTGAGCTCCTACCGCGTACGCAGCAAATTGCTGTGGGAGCCGGCGGCGGTTGATGGCCTGTCCGCCTTGCTGACCTATGTCACCAGCGAAGAGCAGGGCAACACCGGGCGGCAATACTATCAAGGCGATGATCCATGGAAATTCGTGCCGGTCACCCAGCGCTATATGGATACCCAATCCGATACCCTGAGTCTGGATCTGGGCTATCAGGTGTCCGATGCCATCTCGGTCGACCTGCTGGTTGCCGATACCGATTTCGACTGGGGCTTTGATGAATACCAGCCTGATCCGGCACGGGAATCTCAGGTATCCATGCGCGAAGAAGACACCAATATCGACGCCAAGGTAAGCATCCGTCCGCAGGACAGTGCCCTCAGTGGCTTTGTTGGCCTGGCCTATTCCGAGCGCAGCCAGGATTTCAACAGCGCAGGCGCTTCGGTTTACAACGGTAAAGACAACAGCAGCTCAACCTCGCTGTATGGCGAAGGCAGCTACCAGCTGAATCAGCAATGGGCGCTCACCCTCGGCGCACGCGTGCAGAAAGAAGAGCAGACCCGTGATTTTTCCCTGCGCGGTGCCGCAGAAGCCCGTCTCGACCGGGAAAAAACCATTCACCTGCCCAAGCTGGTTGTACAGTTTGCCGCCACGGACAACACCACCTTGTTTGCCAGTGCGCGCAAAGGCTACAACCAGGGCGGCGGCGGCTTTAACTCTACCGCCAACGAGTACTACTACTTTGATGAAGAGCGCGTAACCGCGTACGAAATGGGCAGCCGCAGCACCCTGCTGAACGGTAATCTGAACCTGTCGGTTAACCTGTTTCACAATACTTACGATGGTTTCCAGGCACTGAGTGTCAAAGACAATAACCGCAAAATCGACAACCTGAACGAAGCCGTTACCTACGGTGCCGAAGTAGAAGCACGCCTGTTTGTTTCCAGCGCCCTGCAACTGCGCGGTGGCCTGGGTCTGCTGGATTCTGAAATTACCGACGCTACTGATGAATACCCGGAGGCCGACGGCAACCGCCTGAATTCTGCCCCCGGCGTCACCGCCAATATCGGCGGCCGTTACTGGCTGACCCATGCGCTGAATGTTGATCTGTCAGCCAACTATGTGGGTGAGTACTTCGGTGATTTTCTTAACAGCGAAGAGCGTAAAGCCGGTGACTATATCATCGCGCGCCTGAGCACCACGTACGAACAGGGCGACTGGCTGCTGTCGGCCTTCGTCAACAACCTGGCCAACGAAGAAGCACTGCTGACACGCGAACCCGCCTCCGGTTACTACCCGGAAGGATACGCTGCCGTGGTCGACCCGCGCACCATCGGTGCCTCGGTGACCTACAGCTTCTGAACAGATAACACTGAGGCTAACAACCCCCAGCCAACAACCCCCGGCGGAAAACGCGCCGGGGTTAAATCCGGAGAAAATAAAAAGGGCCTGATAAAAATCAGACCCTTTTTGATTTCAGTTAACTGAAAGCACCCAACTCAGCGCATCACGCACTCAGCTTATTCACCGCATTTTTCTTCTTCAGATGAATCAGAATCTGGCTGATAGCCGCCGGGGTAATACCGGAAATACGTGAGGCGACGCCGAGGGTTTCCGGGCGCAGGGTATTCAGTTTCTGCTTCACTTCGTTCGACAGGCCACCCATGGCGTCGTAGTCGAGGTCGGTTGGCAGTTTGGTGTTTTCATAGCGGCGCAGCTGTTCGATTTCATCCAGCTGACGGGCAATGTAGCCGTCATACTTGGCCTGAATCTCAACCTGCTCGGCGACCTGCGGATCAGCCACCGGCTCACCTTTCAGACCAGCAACATCGTTGTATTCCAGACCCGGACGTTTGAGCAGATCGTGCAGGCTGTATTCGCGCACAAACTTGCTTTCGCCTTTGGCTTCAAGCGCGGCGGCTTCGGCGCTGCCCGGCTGCACCCAGGTGGTTTTCAGGCGCTGCGCTTCCTGCTCGATGCTTTCGCGCTTGGTGCTGAATGCTGCCCAGCGTTCGTCATCGACCAGACCCAGCTCACGGCCGACTTCGGTCAGGCGCAGGTCGGCGTTATCTTCACGCAGCACCAGGCGGTATTCGGCGCGGCTGGTGAACATGCGGTACGGCTCTTTGGTGCCCATGGTGATCAGGTCGTCGACCAGCACACCGATGTACGACTGATCGCGGCGCGGTACCCAGGCGTCTTTTTCCAGCGCGCGCAGGGCGGCGTTGGTACCGGCCAGCAGGCCCTGGGCACCGGCTTCTTCATAACCTGTGGTGCCGTTGATCTGACCGGCAAAGAACAGGTTATTCACGAATTTGGTTTCGAGGCTGTGCTTCAGATCCTGCGGATCGAAGTAATCGTATTCGATGGCGTAACCGGGACGGGTGACGTGGGCATTCTCAAAACCGCGGATGCTGTGGATAAGATCCAGCTGTACGTCGAACGGCAGACTGGTGGAGATGCCGTTCGGGTAGAGTTCGTTGCTGTTCAGACCTTCCGGCTCAACAAACACCTGATGGCTGGTTTTATCAGCGAAGCGGGTGATTTTATCTTCAATCGACGGGCAGTAACGCGGGCCGATCCCTTCGATCACACCGGCATACATCGGCGAGCGGTCGAGGTTATTGCGGATAATCTCGTGGGTACGCTCGTTGGTGTGGGTAATGTAGCAGTTCACTTGCTCCGGGTGTTCATCCACCGAGCCCATAAAGGACATCACCGGCAGCGGCGCATCGCCCGGCTGCACCTGCATCACCGAAAAATCAACACTGCGCGCATCGATACGCGCCGGCGTACCGGTTTTCAGGCGGCCAACGTTAAACGGCATTTCGCGCAGACGTTTGGACAGCGCAATCGACGGCGGGTCACCGGCACGGCCACCGCTGTGGTTTTCCATACCAATGTGGATAAGTCCGCCAAGGAATGTACCGGCGGTCAGCACCACAGAGGTCGCGTGAATACGCATATTGGTGTTGGTCACCACGCCACAGACGGTGGAGCCAACGCCGTCGCCCTGAGTAATCAGGTCGTCACAGGCAGCCTGGAAGATATCCAGATTGGGCTGGTTTTCCACAATATGACGGATCGCCGAGCGGTACAGCGCACGGTCGGCCTGAGCACGGGTTGCACGTACCGCCGGGCCTTTACGGCTGTTAAGAATACGGAACTGGATACCGGCTTTGTCGGTAGCGCGTGCCATGGCGCCGCCCAGTGCATCGATTTCTTTCACCAGATGGCTTTTGCCAATCCCGCCGATGGCCGGGTTGCACGACATCACACCGACGGTATCGGTGTTATGGGTCAGCAGCAGGGTTTTGCAGCCGGTGCGGGCCGCTGCCAGCGCAGCCTCCGTACCGGCATGGCCGCCGCCAACCACAATGACGTCATAACGCACGGGATAATCCACAAACCACCTCAGAATTGTTCGTTTAACAGGAATCGGGAAAAAAGGGCGCGCAGTATACCAGCCTTAACCGCTCAGCGGCAGTAGGCTGAGTAAAATTTAACCAATGGTTTTATACACTTTATCCACATCGGTAAAAAGACTGTTAGCCAATTTTAGTCACCGCTGTGATTTTTCAATTTAATTCCTTTAAAAACAAAGCATTAGAGAGTGTATAAAGCTGTTGATAATTGTGGGTAACTTTATCCTCAGAATAAATACGGAAAACTGTTCATGCTGAGATCCCAGCTTATGCGGATCTTTGTTACGCGTTAGTCACAGAGTTATACACAGAGCGGATGAAGAAATAGGGCAGCCACCGGGCCGTGGCTGCCGGAAGGGGATATCAGGGCGTGGTTGTGGGATCGGTGGCCGGATCGGTCGGCGTTTCAACCGGTGTGCTGCTAACCGGCGCGGTAAAGGTCATAAACAGCAGATCGGTGTCTTTGCGCAGATACACTTCTAGCTCCGAATTGGTGTTGATCACCGCATAACCGCTGGCGTTGGTTTCGTTAAACGCCGGGCAGTTTTTGCGCTCACGCAGGGTAACGGCATAGAGGGCATCGTTTTTATCCAGCAGGGTGATATCACCTTCGAACGTACAGCCACTGCTGTCGGTACTGATGCCTTTGAATGACGCTTTGCTGCTCAACGGTTCGACATAAAACTCGTAACCGGTGGCCGTCCACTTACCTGCGAGCAAGCTTAAAGCGGAGTTATTCGGCCAAATGCCGTCATCGGTGAGCACAAAACTGCCGGTGGCGGTGGCGTTTTCAAAATCGCCGACCAGCTGTGGCGAGGTTTCCACGGTGTATAACAGGCCGTTCAGGCTGTAATCCTGATTCAGACCATCGGCCACATACTGTTTGGCGGCGGTATCGTTCTGCGACAGTGCGTAACTGGTCAGCGCCAGCGTGGCCGTACGGTTATCGTTATTCAGCAGCGCCGTGCCGTAATAGCCACGGCTTTCATCCAGAGCGTAAACGTTGCCGTTGTAGATCAGCACCCGCAGGCTGCCTGCCTGATCAAACTGGCCATCCCATAAACCATTCAGCGCCAGGGTGGGGTCACTGACGGTCACTCCCTGTTCGTTGGTGATCTTGTTTTTGTCTTCTTCTGCGATGCATCCCACCAATAATGTGGTGGCTATCGCCAGAGCTGCTGCGCGCACGGCGTTCTCCTGCCTGAAAGTAATATCAATAAAGATAGCAATCGGCGGCGAATCCGCTCTCTTTAGCCGCCGAACTCATAAAAAGAGCAATTGCCTGAATAGTCAGCCTGAGCTTGCGGGATTTGTGCAAAGGCAAAAGTGATTGCCATCTAACACCCGTTAGATAGAATGGCGCTTCATTCCGGATGGGCCAACAAACATGAGCGATACCCGCAGCCAACTGAAACAGATCGCCATCGAGCAGATCCGCCGGCGCACACTGCATGCCGCCAGCTTTCGTGAGCTGGGTAAAGTGGCCGGAATCAAAAGCAGCTCGGTGCATTATCACTTTGAAAACCGCGATGCTCTGCTGTTGGAACTGGTGAAAGACTACGAGCAGGATTTCTTTATCCAGCTCAAGCAGCGCTGCCACGAACTGAGCGACCCCGGCCAGCAACTGCAACAGCTGGCGGCGCTGTTTCTGCTCAGTCAGCAATCGCAGTACCAGTGTTTGTGCCTGGCGTTTGCCGCCGCAGGGGATGAAACCAACGACCAACAACGCGCCGCTGTTGAGCAGTTTCTGCAGCGTCTGGAAACCTGGATCAGTGCCGTACTGGCCCGCGCCGCCGATCACCCAGACAGTGCCCCGCAACTGGCGCGGGTAATACTCAGTGCCCTTGAAGGTGCGCTGTTGCTCGACCGTGATCAGCCACAGGCCCCGCGCCTGAACGCCGTCAGCCAATGGCTGACAACCCTTATCCGCAGTCACTCTGACCAGCAACCGGAGACGTTATGAGCGCGCAACCCGCCTTTCAACCCATCAATATGGATCGCAACAAAGTGGTGGTTATTCGCCCCGGCGATCAACCCTGGCTCAGTGCCCCGCAGGCGCCTGTTGAGCGTTTTCCGCTGGAACGTGAAGCGCCGGAACAGGGCCAGGTCAGCAGCCTGGTACGCTATTTACCCAACACTCGTTTCCCGCAACACAGTCACCCGCTGGGCGAAGAAATTTATGTGCTGGAAGGTGTGTTCAGTGACGAGTCGGGCGATTACCCGGCGGGCAGTTATTTGCGTAATCCACCCGGTTCCGCTCACAGCCCGTTTTCCATTAACGGTTGCCTGATTTTTGTAAAACTTAATCAGTTTGCAGAAACCGACAGCGCAACCGTGCGTTTGCGCCCTGAAGATCAGCAATGGCGTCCCGGAATTGGCGGCCTCACAGTTTGCCCGCTGCACGAACATCAGGGCGCCAGCACAGCACTGGTGCGCTGGCCGGCTGGTGAAGTTTTTCAGCCACACAGGCATTGGGGCGGAGAAGAAATTCTGGTGATTTCCGGCTGCTTTAAAGACGAGCACGGTGAATATCCGCGGCATACCTGGCTGCGCAGCCCTCATTTAAGCCAGCACTATCCTTTTGTGGATGAAGAAACGCTGATTCTGGTGAAAGTCGGCCATCTCTGAACATCTTATGCTCTGCACTTCACCGCCTGCTGGTTTCAGCGGCGGTGATCGAAAGCCAACGGCTGCCACTGCGCACCCCATAATTGTCGTCCGATCACCTGTCAGCTCTGGCCTGATGCGCCTATCCTGTTACGCATAATGAGAATAACGTACCGGTCATTATTTTTTGCGGCACTCTTTACCGCACAGACATTGGGACCCGGTGCATCATCTGCGAGGCGCTTATGAACAGCAAACAGCAAAAAGCTCAGGCCATCAGTTCTTCCATGGAAATTCCCGGTCGTAAAATGGAATTTGAATTCGAACTCGATGACATTCCAAAATACTGGTACGGCGATGACGTCTTTAAATCGACCTTCATGAACGCCCTGTCATGCCTGTTTCCGGAAGGCGAGCGCATGTTTATGGATGCGGTGCGCGACCATCAGCATAAAATCAGCGACCCGCAATTACTGCAGCAAATTAAAGGCTTTATTAAACAAGAAGCGATTCACGGCCACGAACACGCGCAGTACAACGATTTTCTGAAAAAATGGAATTACCCGATCGACAAAATAATGTCCTTCGAGAAAAAAGAAAAAATCTGGATGAAAAAATGGCTGCCGCGTAAACACCGTCTGGCCATTACCTGTGCGCTGGAACATTTTACCGCCATCATGGCGCACCAGATTCTGACCAACCCGGAATCCACCGAAGGTATGCATCCACAGTTTAAAGAAATGTGGCGCTGGCATGCCGTGGAAGAAACAGAACATAAAGCCGTGGCCTACGATGTATACCAGCAAGCGGTTGGCAGCTACTGGCTGCGCGTGATCACCATGATCAACATCACCGTTCTTTTCTGCCTGCGTACTTCCATTATTCAGGCTATTTTCCTGTGGAAAGACGGCCAGCTATTCAACCCGAAAGTCTGGTGGAAAGGTTTTCAGTTTTACTTCCTGAAGCCCGGCCTGGTACCGACCATCTTTCGTGATTATCTGGATTATTTCCGCCGTGACTTCCACCCATGGGATCACGATAACCGTGAACTGCTGGGCAAGTGGGAAGAAGAACAGCAGAAATATAAGATCGTTTGATCTGTAATTGTCAGAGCCTTTGGCAACAATAAAAAGCCGCGATGTTCGCGGCTTTTTTATGCCTGAAAAATATTTCCCGACTGTCGAAGCCGTTTTTCACAGTGCTTGCCGCTGCGGCTGAATTACTTGCCGATACAGAAAGTAATTAATTTTTATAAATCAATCAATTATATGGTTTTTGGAGCAAATGCGGATCAAGATTTGCCAGCCTCTACACACATAACGTATTGATTATCTGGAGCTATTACTTTACTCGAACTCTCCCTGATCTTCATCCGGAACTATGTTCAGACCCAAGTGAAGTTGATTTGAGCTGTTCAGCCCGGCAATTTGCTTCAGCTCGTCAGGTGTCTCATCACTGAACGTCGCAAGGTAGTAGTAAGGATGGCCGTCATCACTGCTAACCAGGTCGTAATCAACGAAATACTGCTCTACCTCTTCGAGCGTCCAGTGAACTTCTCCGGCAATAGCTATCAATAGATCTGTGTTGTC
>Ga0210025_1000277_pt1 | contig 72208 bp, 84 predicted proteins | sample CryGeyme20150102_FD_183989 | JGI IMG/M metagenome (GOLD analysis project Ga0210025, IMG submission 183989) | Groundwater microbial communities from Crystal Geyser aquifers in Utah, USA - Crystal Geyser metaG 2015-0102 (SPAdes) (version 2) | ecosystem: Environmental > Aquatic > Deep subsurface >... | reverse complement strand
GAACTTTCCCATGCCGAGCTGTGTATACCCCCTGAAATTTCCTCCATTGTCGAAATTGATATACGAATCTCTGCCGGTCCCATCAACACCATAGTGACTCTTTTTAGCAGTGAGCTATATTGAGCTAGCTTGCATATAAATAAAATTATAACCCTCTGATTCGTCATCGATTATCGATTGTGATCTCACCGGTAGATAAGGGTTTTAAAAATGTTCAAAATAAAGAATGAGAACTATCAGTATTATTTGATATGATTGAAAGTGCTTGGCTCCTTCAGTGCCTTCCAAAGACTGCAGCGATACTTGATATGACTACTATAGCTGCTGATGCGGGAATTGAAGATGTATTCCAGGGCATGTTTTCTGAAGAATAGGTTGCTTATCACCCGTAAACATTGACCCTTCTCGCCAGTCCACAACTCCCTCAGCTCCGCTATTGTGTTGATGGAGCGTTTGAGATCCCTTAGCTCAGCTGTGAGGTCATCATAGTGAAGGCCGAATCGGCGAGTCAAAGGGCTAAGTTTAGCCTTGTTCTGCTCAACAAAAGAGATGATCCCTTTCCCAAAGTTTTTAGGAATGTTCTTGGTCTCGTTTCGAGATTTGTTAATCCCTTTTCCTTTCCCTCTTCCTCTTTTCTTGGGCCCTTCCTAGTCCTCCTGAGCTTCAGGGCAATCCTGTTCTTCGCACTACAGGTTCGAGAAAGTAGATGAGAGGTTGTGCTGAAGTGGCTGCTCGAAGAAGAGGTCTGCCTGATAACGTTAGTCCTGATGATCTTCGAACTCAATCAACTCAGGGAGATAGGTTTGCTTGGCATCAGAGCTGTTAGATTGATGGAGCTAGCTCTCGGGCTCATTCATGATAAGGTCATCAAGATGGATCATCATTTCCCTGCTTTATTCCTTATTAATTTTTAAGAATCTTTGACAATAAAACGAACTTCAACTTACAAATAGGAACACACCTCTAAACACAAATCCCTGACAGCCCTCATCGCCCCCATTCGTTTAATATGGATGTTAGCTCTTTCTGCCCCATCCGCCAAAACGACCTGTCAAATGTCATTATAACCATCCACCAGAATTTGCAAGCTCCATTCAATAAAAGACAATCTTGAGGGTGAAGTCAATGATAATGATGCAATATAACTTTATCAACGCCTGCGGTAGTAGCTGGATTGTATCAGATCGCTACTGCTTGCTCCCAATCTTTTGCTAACACTTTGCCTTTAGAAGTTCTTAGCTTTTTGGAAGTATTATTCAGCCTTGACCTCATTTTTTTTCACATGACGTCCCTAAATCACCTCACAAGTACGTATCGGTACATATTACCCAGATGGGTGTAAGCCTCTGGAATTCCGAAATTGCAGGCTTAGTAATAATATTCGAATGCCTTCTGATAATTGGGATTCAAATCCTGACCTCCTTTCTCATAAACCTCACTACATTTATCAATATGTACCCCAGGCAGATCAAGGCATCCTTGTTACCTTTTGTTGCTTTCTCAAAACAAGAAATAGCCTCGCGTAAATCTTGCTCAGTTCCGAAACCGTTCCTGTAGCACTCGCCTAGTTTCATGAGAGCACTATCGTTATTCATGCTTGCTGCGATGGTGTAGTACAGGAAGGCTGTTTTTGGTTGTTTATTAACACCGTAGCCTTATTCAAGCATGATGCCCAAGAAATAATATGCTTATGCATTTTCTTCGTCTTTTGCAATGATCTCTCGACAGAAACGGTTCAAGTCTGCCAGTTGGTCGAAAGTGCAGCTGTTAGCGTCGTTTAGCAACATCTATACATACATTATTCTTCCCTCAATGTCACCCTTCTCAGCAGCTCGTCTGATGAGATTCTTTGCTTTTTAATCACTGTGTCTCACCAACTTGCCTTCGTAGTAGATCAGACCAAGATTGTGAAGAGCTTTGACGTACTCAGCCTCAGCTGCGTCTTCAAGATACTTGAGACATTTTTTCTCGTCACGATACTTTTCATTGCTGAAGTAGAAAGTGGCAAGGTTGTTGAGAGCTCGAGGGAAATTTTTGGCGGCTGCTTTGCTATAGTAGCTATAAGCTTTGTCGAAATTTGGCTCAAGAATGGTACGACCTGTGTCCTCATCTTCAAGTCCATTTTCGTAAAGATAGCCCATATCTGTAAGAGCTTCCAAATGACCATTCTGACTAGCCTCCTCCCACATCTTGAGATAATCAAACGGTTTGCCATACAATCCTCTCTAATTCAAAGAACCAAGTCGATAGAGAGCTTAATAGTTATTCTTTCTTCTGGCTGCCTCATAGAATTGAATCGCCTTGTCCAAATCTTTGTCGACTACAGTGCCCTCTTCGTAAAGGATACCATAAATCCATTCTGTGTCAGGAAGCTCCTTGATTAACTTCTTGGCAATATAACCGTTAGGACAGAGGGAAACTGCCAGTAAAAGTTAGCAATTTTTGCATTTTTACACCACCTTCTCACCGTTGAAAGTTTTATCAGCTCCAGGCAAATTTTCTGGTGCTGTGAAGTCTTTTCTTGATGCAGTTTTTCTGCTACGACTGGCATCAATGTTATCTCCTCTCTCAGCTTCATACTTGGCCAGTATATCGTCTCTGATTTGCTTATCTTGGAAGGGTCGTATAATCTCGAAAATGTGTTCATATCCCACTAACCTTCCAAAAATATTTTCAAGCTGTTTAGGACTGGTGCTAGATCCACAGAAAAACGAACTTCCTTTGCCAATGGCTATCAACGTAGTCTCGAACTATGTCAAAATACTCTTGAGGTTATCAACTATTTTATCAACATCTTGAGGCCATCTCCCGACAGTTTTCCCCATAGTATAATTCATCTATCTAATCACTCTGATGTAGTTTTCTTTCTTTTCCTTGCTGATTTCTTTGTCCTCTGCTAATTTTTTTTCGATTTTGTCCAAGAGCTCCTTAGTTGGATTGTAGTGGAGTGAAGCTGGGAGCCAGTGATCCTAAATTTGAGCTTGCATTTAAATTCTGAGTTTATAATAACAGAAACACAGGACTGATTATCTCACCTGTAATTCGCTATACTATCAACTTAATGCTCGAATGATGACAAATATTCAAGGTCAGTATACAATCACCTCAATAATTCACTACTCCAGTATTTTGTTTCCTGAACCGATTTGTCTGAACTGTAAATCTTTCTGAATTTTCTCCAACTGCTTCTGCCTCTTTTATTCTTATTTGATCTCATGAGTGAGAGTCAACTTGACTACTCCTCCTGGTTTGAGACCAACAGGAAGCAAATATCTAGGCAACTCGATTACGTTATAGTCAAGGTCTACTAGTGTGGCTGTTGATTTTTCTATGTTGCCCACTGTCAACATGTATTATCTACTATCCTGCTGCCCCTCCTCCATATCTCTACCAGCACTTATAAAAATATTAATAAAACAGCACCACAAGTACCACCATTGTTGGTAAAAGATACTCAGAAGTCAACTTGACTTTGTACTGTTGAGTTGGCTAAAATATTCTTGTAGCTTGTTCGATAGAAAAAAATGTTAACCTATATTCTTATTTTCCATATAAAATGCTCAGATCAAGCAGCTCAACCAAAGAAAATTCTAGAGCACCCTACAAGGTCCCATCTAATCGCAAAAGACGTATGGAACAACATCTGAGCTCCCTCTCCAACACTCAAACATTGTTCACTCCTTGTCAAGTCTCAGAAATCAGCACCCCTAATGTGACTCGCAATCAATTCTACAAAACCTTCGGGAGCAACAATTTCGTCGAGTGGAAAAGACCCGAAAGCAAGCAGGCTTACCGCAAGTTTTTCTCAAGACCTGAGACGAGCAAAGGAATCCGAACCAATGATAAACAATCGAGGAAGTGGCCCAATGATATCAAAGGTGGACAGTATCACTCTCAATACGTCCCTGAGCGAGACGTCGACGACTATCGAGCGGAGGAGCCATCAAACATAGAAATAATCGTGACCAGCACAAGAAAAGCCACAAACAACATCACAAGATGCGAAAAGTCCAAATTCTAGACAGATCTCGATGACGAATTTCTTCAACTCTTCGCCAACTGATTGCTACATACTGTTCTTTACCACATTATCAAATAGATATCACATACAACAAAAACAAAGAAGAAGAAAAAAAATTGATTTCTATCTCGTCACTATCACTCTAATACTATCTTTTTCATGACTTGACACTGTGCCACCTTCCATTGGAGGTGTTATCATACTCGCTCGAACTGATACAATTTCGTCATGTTTGATATTAGTTGCGAAAGTCGCTCTTTAATTGTAAGAATGAATCAGGAATGATAATAATTATAATATTCAGGGATCATTGCTCGTATTCGGCGTTTCTGGTTACTTGCTAGCCTTCGAAGAAAATTTGGAATATCTCGTAACTGATTAAATCGGCTTATCTGAGCTTACCCTTACCGAATAGAGTGTCGACTGAACCGTCGCGAGCATCGAAGCAACCGCTGTTTGTACCCAAGTTACTGTAGATTTTTGCTTAGCTTGCTTTGAATCTAAGTTAGTTGTTGCCAAATATGAGGAAAAATTCATCATAAGTTGTGCCATTTTTCGTAGTTGATTTTAGCTTAAAGACAACCTCGTTGGACACTGACATGATTAGAGCAGACTGTCCTCGGGTCATGGGTTTGAAGGGATCAGGCGAGAAACCCGCCACCATGTAGCCATTTGTGAGTTCAGCGACGGCCAGGATATTGGGGCGGCGATCGATATATTTATGGAAGTTGGTTTTATTAAAGGGGTCAAGTCTGCAGAGTAATTTGGAATTGGTTGGTCGCTTTTTGAGGAAGTCAGTGAGAGCCTTGGTGATGAATCTTTGGCCCTGTTTGTAATTGGCCAGGATTTAATAGGAAAATATGTTGGGAGCCGACTATCCTGAGTCGAGCTGTTTTAATTCCAGAAGAGCTTTTTCTTTCTGCCTCAATTTCGAAGATAGCTACTCCTCTTACTTTTTGAACCGATCATATTTTGAAGTTATATCAAAGTTTTAGTCGTTGAGGGCAATTATGGATTCCCGCAGCTTGACAATTTATTCTTATTGTTATCTAATATATTCTATGTGTTTGTAGTTGCTGTCTTATAGCCATTTTTGTTTCAATAATTGACCCTCGATAGGATTACCCGACTATTTTATTATATTTTTGAATACTTCTTTTAACTTCTCTCTTGAGATATCCTGAAGTCTTTTTTATTCAGCATTTTTGTCAATATCACATTTCATGTGTTTTATCTTTCCTGCCAGAGTAGCAATATTGGCCTCCAACTATTTAATTTTGCTTTGGAGTCCTTCTTTTTCCTTCTCTGTTGAGATATCCTGAAGTCTTTTCTATTCTGCATTTTTGTCACTTTCTTCCTTCAGTTTTTAAATGTTTTCTTCCAGAGTAGCAATCTTGGCCTTTAGTGTTTGTTTGTCGACGAGTTATGCCTCTAGCTATTTCATGCGGTTCAGCTTCAGCTGATTTTATTTTTCAATCTTTTCTATCTTTTTTTCTTTCTCATTTACCGTTGCTTCCAACTATCGAAGCTTGGCCTTATTGTTATCAAGCTACGACTCAAACGCCTTTATTTTTCTTATCAGCTATGAGTTCTCCCCTCTTTTCTTTTGTTCTGTATATTACTGGTTTTTTGCGAACAGCTCATCATACTCCCTTTTAGGAACCATCTCAAGTTTTTATTTTTAGAGGGTTTGCATCTGTTGCTGCAACTATTAAATTTTGGCCTTCAAGGTAGGTAAAGCCTAAGAGTCTTGCTTATCATATTTTCCTTCTATTTCCACTTTTTGATGGAACACAGCCCGGTTGAGAGTAGAGAACAGTTCCTTCTCTACAGGGTTCAGAAATTTTTAGTATTTCTCATAATTGTCCTCCTCTGCCTCCAGAATTGGCTGAAATTAGTGTGCATATTATCTATTTTTGACTGTAATTTTTTGAGACCAAAGCCGAACAATGCTCATGATGGCGTCGTATTTATCATTGAAATCAGAGATTAGCTGTTTGACTTATTGTGAAACATTCGGAGAGTATTTAGCGTACTCCAAGGCAATTGCATTTCCTTTCTAGTTGGAACAATCGTTATAGATTTGAACCAGTTGCTTTAGCAAGTACAGATCTCTCATGTAGAGAATGTTATTCAAAAATTACTCATATGTTTATTGTCCCTATTAAAAGAAATAATTTTTTTTTATTTGTTCTTGGACATTGTTCAAGTCGATGTAGCTAAAGTTGTAGCTCTTGAAGTTATTTTCAATGTTATCCATGATCTTTTTTTTATCTCCCGTTTCGTTTCTAAAGTGCGCCATCCTCTCCATGCCTCCTGAATACTTATAAAACAATATTATACATTAGCAAGTATAGGTTATAATATTCAAGCTCAAATTCTGACTCACTTGAACCCACAATATAATATGTATGCATATCACTCCACCTTCACACTCTTGTCCCTCAGCTCCCGAAGCAACTAGTTTATATTCTCAAACTACACCCTCTTCACCTGCCATAAATGCTCCACCGTCGAGGTCGTCTTCATCACTTGCATTCGCCTCATCTGAATCTCTTGTTCCATAGCTTCTCTTTCACGCTGACGGTGTTGAGTATGGACCAAGGTTTCGAATTGCATTCGCAGGTCAGCTAGGTGACCTTTGAGTTCTTGGTTTTATCGTTAGTAGTGATTGAGCATGCCAGATTGTTGGCTCATTCTCAAGATGGCTTAATTTTATCTTGATCTGTATTTGGAAGCTTAGAGGTTTTCTGCTTTCAAAGCATTATTTATTTTCTCCACTTCTGCTGCCTATTTCTTGATTCTTTCGTTTTATTCCTTCAATCGAGAGATTTCATTGAGTAAATTTTTGATTTCACCATCAAAACTAGACACCTTTTAATCTTTTTGCCTGATGATATCCTGAGCCTGGACCAACTGAGCCTCAAGATCTGTCTGAACAAAGCTGAATTGTCTCTATAGCTCGCTATCAGCACTACGATCTTTTTTGGCTCTCTCCAACTCTTTGATCAATGATTTTCTTTCACTGATTTATCGTTACCAACATAAGGCCAATTCTTTGTTGTCGCTGTTGAGCTGAGTGATGTTGTCTTGCATTTCTTAGCATTTTTTCCTGAGCACTTGGCATTCCTCCTTCAATCTGTTGTAGTCAGCACTCATACCAGGCATCACATGGCTGTCTCCTTTCTGGCCAGCTTTCAATAGCATCACCAGCTGCTCCTTAAGCTCTCCCAATTGGGAGGTAATTTATGTTTAGCGAGGGGAAGGATTAACACCACTGGAAATCTTCTTTTGTTCCTCCATTTATTTTTACTGAAGAAGATCCAAAACCAAAATGTGGTTGCTCTCTTGATACTTACAGTATATATCTTGATTCATCTTCAGATCATTCTCGAAACCTCTCCGAACCTCACTGATAGGGGTTCCATTGAAGATTTGGCTCAAAACCTGATAGTGAATCTTAGAATTGAAATAAAGATAGCTTTCTAACTCTCTTATTCTTTCTTTGTCTTGACTGCGGTTGAATAGCAATTTTTGTACAGAATCGGTCAGCGATTTGTTCTCATCTTTGAGTCGGTAGATTTAGTTTTCCAGTTGATTTTAGGTAGGCAGGCCGAAGCTATAAGGTTTGTCGGCTGGTGAAGGTGAGGGTGGATTATATTTGACAATCGATTAAGCATTTTCAGGAGGGAAGGTGAAATTATAGTCATTTTTGTGATTATTTTCACTGTGTGAATCTTCAGTAGATGTGTTGAATCTCATAGGGGTGTTTTTCAGTTGCTGTGTTTCTATTTTCAACTCGTTCAACAATTCGATCTGACTGTTGCGAATGCTCATCAGTCCTTTCCGGATACTATCCGAATCTATCTTATCTCCTCGATTTTAGCTCATATCAATCTATTTAATTACAACTCAATACACATCAAAACTGAAATTAATAAACTTAACATGACTAGTCGTCACTCCAACTTTAAATTGGGGGTGCTCAATATGACCATCTGTTTCGATTAACCACATACCACTAGATCTCGACAGCGCTATGAAAATAGTCCCATCAGCAAAATAGATAATTTGCCATCTTTTGTGCCCAAGTATTGTCGGAGATCGGGAAATGCGATACATTCGTAAAGAAAAGAAGGACCTATGAGTCCGTATCAAAATTATAGGAAATCGCATCGAGCGTCGCTGAAATATTATCGGGAGCATCATGAATAATCGAGGATAGCAGGTCTAAGAGCATCAATTTCTGGGCAACAATCAGCCACAATCGATACACACTTCAATCGCAATTTTACAGAAGACGAAAGTCAGAATGCATACATGAAACCAGTGAAAGGAACAGGTCTGAAGTTCACCATAAACAAACGTCATCTCAAGCATTTTCCTGCATAGAACTCATAAAATTTAATCCATTAAAATTTTGTCTTCAAGGTAGAGGATAATCCTGAAGATGCACTCAAACAAGCATTTTCTGTTCGTCCGGTCAAAACTTCCTTTCGGTCTAAGAGATAAAGTAGAGAGAAAAGTGGTAGGATAACTTTCAGGCCTCCAGCCACCAAACAATAACCCAGACGAAAATGCAACAAGGCAGCTGAAATAGATAAAAATATCAGACCATGGTCTCCCACTAGACATAACATGAACCGGTAGCTAATTCTCTAGCCAGAGATGATGCTTTCAGGTTATCCACACTATCCTCATTAATAATGATTTCATTTTTTCCGACAGTCATATATATTTAATTTGTTAGTAAATGTAGGCCCAATGCGACAGATACTAACCTGTTAATACATTCACTCGTCCAGTTCAACCGACTCAAATACTCAGCTACATCTTAATAACCTCTATGCTTATTGTATTTTGCTCATGTGTTCAAAATAACTACGTCAGTCAACCTATACGCATCATCATGATGATTCTTTTCTTTGGAGATTTGCTGGTCTTGACAGTGTCGACATATTTCTCTTCGAAATGTGATCCGGTTGATCCTATTTTGCTTACATATCGTAATGGCAATCGAGAAGAGATTTTGCCAGTCATCAACGATTGTCTATACTGCGATACATGCAACAGCTACGTTATGGAGACATCAAGACACTGTAAAATATGCAACCGCTGCGTGCACCATTTTGATCATCACTGTGGTTGGATCAACAATTGTATAGGAAGTGACAACTACAAAGCTTTCTTTGTGATGATAGTCTCAGCACAGCTATATATGCTACTTTTCTGTCTCTCGGTGGGGTTGCTATACACATAAGCTATGTGGTAAGCCTTCAAGCCAGCTTTAATTACTGGATGGATCTTTTTCAGCATATCGCTGATCTTTGCTGTTTTGCTTACTGTACTTGTCAGTTTACATATCTATCTCAATATAAAAAGTATCACAACTTTCCAGTTCATTATGATGAAACGGACAGAAGAACAGACTAAAATTGATGCAGAAAAGACTAATGAAGATTTGCCACAGGTTGAGAACAATGTTACGACTGAGGAGATTGTCGAAAGGCCGAACATGCATTTTGAAAGAGCTCAGGAGGTAGTTTTCTAAGGAGGAAACACTGATGAAGATGGACCCACCTTACCGGCTAGATAACGTGAGCCCACCTTATCGAAGAAATAGCAATTCAAGATAGATCTAAACAAGCAAAAAACAAAAGAGCTTCAAAATTCGACCCAAGATAATTCAGCAGATCTCAAGGATGTTTTCCAAAAATACAAATCTCTAAAGTACCTAGTCGGAAACGACGTGCTGGTAACTTCAAATCACAACCCTTCCAGCTACGAAAAATCATTCCATACCGTCAGACTTCCAAGCAAAGACAAATCTTAATAGGCAAAAAGGTACCAGAACATGAGTGTATTAAATTACATATCCCAGAGAAATCCCAACAAAAAGTGATTAATTTTATGTTTTCCTATATAATAATCCAGCATATTAGGATAGTATATGAATAAGAATCAAATAGAAGGATCGTCGTGTTACTGTCAATAGATGGTTTATTTGTTTTTGGTCAGGGGTCTTTTCAAATATGTTCTATCGCTTTTTTTGAGCTTCTTGTAGACATGTTCTTATCGCTTGGCAGCCTGCCTGAAAATGTCAGTGATTCGATCTGTGAAATAACCTTTTTTGTTTGTTTTGAACTTGCGTATTGTTGACCTGAAAAAATTAGCGTGGGAGATCATGATAGTCTCAGTCTTGCTCTTGGTGCCGCCACTGTCAAAACAGTTTTTAGGAGTAGGTTGTTTCAATTAACTACGAGTGTCAACGATAGAAGTGTGGATGCCATGTATTCTATAAAAAGCAGGTCTGAAGACTCGACATGAGGAGGGGTGAATCCGAGGTTCTTAAAATTCACTTATCCTGTCATATTGATGTTCTTGATGAATGGGCATGACATTGAAGGTGACATTCATGGTTCTGTTGAATTTACGACCTCCTTTCCTGATGGACGATGGTGATTAGCAAGGTTGATTAGTTGAACAATCCCTCGGTTCTTACACAAACTGCTGGTACTATTAACAATATGCAGTTTTATGTTTTCTATGTCGGTCGTGGCTAGTTCTGATGGGTTGAGAATGATTTCTTCTTTTAGGATTTTCAGAAGTCGATGGCTTATTTTTAATCCGACCCCAGCCAGGTTCTTCTTCGAAGGTCTAATCGATATTATTCCAAGGTGTAAGAGGAGTATCTAGTTATTTTAATGCCTGTTTTTTGTTAGCCCTCATTTTTATTATCATAGTTAATGATACAGAACAGGCAAAGTTAAAAAGAGTAAATAACTATGCCCAGCTCATCACTTTAAAAAAGTGAAAGGAAATGAAAATTGAATATTTATACTTAGCAATTTTAAACTGATGAAGATAGTTACATGCCTGGCATTCGTAGCCATCCTCTTTACTCTGTCATTGTGTAGTGAGGAATGCAAGAAGTTGAATTTTGTGCCAATGCCTCGTGGTTTGACATGTGGATAGGCTACTTTCGATTTGGCAGACCCATGCAAGATTCTATTTCATGTCAAAATCAAAGAAGAAGGGAACAGTCATGTCTAAGAGCTGATTGGATTCCAAATGCAAAAGACTCTTTCGTGTCACATTGCTAATGTGGTCTGGGGTAATGAGATACAGGTAGATGTATCAAAATTCATCTACAAGGTGTAGGTCTCTATCGACGATGCTGAGCTCAAGAGTGCTTTCAAAGTCGAAGAAGAGCAGTACGAACTTGATGTGAAGACAAGTGGCACCACAATAAATTCTCTGACTTACGTCGGTTTTGTCAGAGGTCTTTAAACCTTCATGCAATCTATCAGATGTCCACGCTTCAAGACAAAATAATGTGCTCTAAAAAATTTACCCCTTCATACTAAAGACCAACCTTTCCTATCTTACAGAAGCATCATGGTCGACAGTTCAAGACATTTCTTGCCAATTCAGCGTATCTACGAAACTATCGATGCTTTGATGTACAACAAAATGAATATATTGCATTGGCACATTGTGGATTAAGATTCATTCCCTTTGATCTTGGACTCGCATCCGGAAATTGCTAAGTATGCTGCTTTTTCACCAGAATAGACCTATACAGCTCAGGAGGCAAGAGAACTTGTGCATTATGCCTTAAGGAGAGGTGTGAGAATTATTCCTTAGTTGGATACACCAGGTCATGCTGCTAGCTGGGGTTTAGCACCTGAAAATCAAGGAATTGCTTGCACTTTTGGAACTGGCTTCATGGGTCCTCTCGATGTGACTTTGGACAAAACTTACAAATTAGTTGAGTAAATTTTTGCAGAAATATTCGATATTTTCCCTGATCCTTTTGTTCATTTGGGTGGTGACGAAGTGGTCCTAACCTGTCTACAAAACAAGACATAATTCCTTCAAAAGTAAGGTATCCGTGAGGTGTAAATCGAAATTCACTATCGTCGCAAACAACACAAAATTCTCAAAAACCTCAACCCAAACAAAAGATTTATCTACTGGATCAACAGTGGTGATATCAGGCTTGAAGAAGGTGATATTGTGCATTGGTGGGGAGGAGGTTTGCCCAATACAAAGCATGAAATCATCATCTCTCAATATGGACCCTTCTATATCGATATGGGAGTGGGGAACTATCTCGGTGTGTCATATGGCAGTTATGCTACTTGGATGGATATCTACCAGCTTGACATTGCCAGAATGATTCAAAATTACAACAACAAGCAGAACGTGCTCGGTGCTGAACTAACACTATGGAGTGAGTTGAGCAATCAATACATACATCACATGAAGATATGGATCAGAGGTAGTTCTATGGCTGAGCGAGTATGGACTGATGAAGTGTTTAATCCTAAACCTGACGTTTTAGGAAGAATCGCTTCTCATGAGCAGTTGATGAACAGAAGGGGAATTCCAACTTCAGGAGCCACTTCGCAGCAATGTCAGACCCATCCTGAATTCTGCTGATTGATCATAGTTATCATAAAAAATAAATTAGACAATTTATCTTGTAAAATTGATATCACATTGAAGTACCCATGGTTACCTGAGTCATCTGGATAGGTCTCTTTCTTTTGATAATTTTAGGGATGTTGTCGGTATCCTCCTCTTCTTCGTAGGGCTACTCTTGTTTAATTATCTAGACTCGAAGTTGGGTTTTCTTTGGTGATTTTGGGGAACGAGGGGATTTAGGGGATTTTGGTTAGGTTCTGTCTTGAACTGTGATGTCGAAAGTTGGTTTTGAAGGATTTTTGTTTGTTGGACTAGGAGGAGCATCTAGAGCAAATCTGACCGATTTGTTGGGGGAAGATGGTTTTGAGCTCTAAGCTACATCAATTTAGATCCTGCTCTACCTATCGATACTTTTTTTGTAGGACGGCTGTTTAGACAACTAGCTGAACCTGATCTCTTCAACCAGCTACCGTTTTTGCCTCTCTGAAAGCTACCTTTTTTTTACCGTATGTGATTTATCTTTTTATCCTTTAGAGAGAGAAGGGTCTATATTTTGCTTTGAATTAACTTTTTGATTTTCAACTATCGATTGTTCTTTTTCGGGGATGCTCTTTGATTTGAGTTTTGATCCTTTTGGAGATAAGGCTTAATTGATTGGGTATCTGATTTATTGTTGTTCAATGATTGGAGTTTTTCCTGATTTTTTCACTTGCTCATTCTGAGTTTTAAGTTATTTTGGTGACTCTTTTGCAGTTTTGGGAGTTTTTTTTGATTAATGGTTGAAATCGACATTCATTTTTTTCATTTCTTCTGTGGTTTTCTTGATCTATTCAGCTAAACTTGGTAAAGCATTTGTCTTAGCTCTATGTCTCTATCTAGCAGGCATATAGCCCTTCTTTGGACTGATCGATTTCTATTTTGGCTCATTCAATTCAACCTCATTAGAAATGGAAATTTCCTTTTTCATATTTTTTTTGTCTTTGGAGGTTATTTTGTCAAAAGATTTGAATATCGGGTCCTGAATTAAGTTATTATTTGAGAGCGATTGTTTCGGCAGGGGTTTTTGAACTTTTTATTGTTTTTTTGCTATTTCCTCATTTATATTTTTTAGATCGAGCATTCGCTTGGCCGAAAGAGGAGGATTGGGTGTAGACTATGCTCGGATTAAATGAGCTGTTTTGTTAGTGTTGAGGATTGTTGATTTTTTGTGGTTTATTGCAGCAGAATTCAAATGATACCTACTACTATCCTAGGCTTGTGACACTTCGATCCGAGGATTCATGATAAGTTTGGATATTCGAGCATGGTCGTTTTGTAGCTCCTAACCATCTCTCAGAGCATTAGCCCTTCTCCTCCATACATTTTATTATTTTACCAGTTCCTACAACTTTCTCTGACTATGTTGAAGTTTATTCCTTGAGCTGAAGTACTCATTATCTAACACTTCCATATAAGGTCTCCACTGTATTTCTTTATTTTTCATCTCCTCGTTCATCCTTTGAATCTCACTCTACATTTACTTCTCCTCATCTGCGTTGATAATGGTCTAATTCTTCATTTTTGCACTTTATTTGATGTTGTGATACTTTCTGACTTCTCTTTGCAATTCTACTAGTTTAAGGTTGAGTTATCGGTTTTATTTTTTTGTCTAAGTCCATTGATTTTGAATGTTTTATTTGTGTCTTTGTAGGGGTTCATTACCTGCTAATTTTTTTAGTTTGTCTTGATGATAATTGGTCATCACCTTTTTTTCATCAAGCAGTTGTTCCAATTCTTTCTTTAAACAAATTAGCTCATCTTCCTCTTTTTTAATATATGCCACATTATCTTTGATATTTTCATGTCTTCGGGCTTGTAATTATTCTTTCAGCTTCTTTATCTCTTTGCTTTGGGCTTCGATTTATAACTTGAGGGACAATGTGATCTAATCCTATTATTTTATTGTCGATGGAGTTTACTCTAAAACTTGTATCTATTTCTGGAGTCTTTTGAGTTCGTTGTAGAGTCGGGTGTTTTGGGTGACCAGTTTTTTGCGATTTTTGTTTTTTATTATCTCGTCCATCTGCAATTAATCGTCCATTTGCTGTCAATAGTGCTATTAAAAATATTAAGGGAGCTAAGATAGTATAGACAAACATGGTCAGTTATGGTAGATACTTTTGGTCAACCTTCTCCTTTGATCTTTGAAGTTTAGCTCGCTGGCGTTGAATCTAGGGTAGTATTCGTCAAAAAGAGCCAGAGTATCGACCTCTAGAGCTTCAAACATGATGTCACTAATACCACTCGATCCAAATTATGATTTATCGGATCGATTCTCATACATTTCTTGGAGATTTTCAATAAATTTATGATTTTCATGTTTGGTTTTGTTCTTTCCAAATAATTTGCCACCTCGTTTCATGGCGACAACATCATCTGAAAATTTTCTCAAAGATTGGATATCATCTTGGCCAGTTGTTGTAAATACGCTTTGGAACATGCTAGCATGTCTAATTTTTAGTGTTGGGGATACCAGATGTTAGGGACCTCGAGCTAGAGATATTTTTCTTTGTTTGGGGGTTGGAAAATTGGCAGGTAGAGTCATTTGAAATTTCCTTCTGGCATAGGCTCGTCTTTGGTGGGTACTGGTCTATTTCGATGATGAATAGCTCTTAAGCACCAAAGCTCTAAGGTACTGATCAAAACAGAGTTAGCTCCTATGCGAATGCGAAGCACAGAAGTAGCAACTATATCCAATACGATCCAGCTCATGATATAAGACTAACCTATCTCTGACCAAATAGAAATACTCGAAGCATTATTCATTTTCATCTAAAAGTGATTCTCTCCAGTGATGAAATTTTATGTAGTAAGCCCGAGTGTATTTGTTGGCTGTTAGTTCGGACATATAGGCCAGTTGCGATACAAACTCAAATAAGCCAACATAATCGTCTTTGTATTGACTGCGGAGGCTGATTTTAGACTTGCCGCCTGTCAACTGCCTCAGTTCGCCTTTTTTGATATAATACAGACATGGGCTAATGTTGTACTATCTTGAGGCGAGGGACTAATCTTAAAAACAAGAGACTTATTTGACATGCTGTGAAGCCTCAATAATAACGTTGTCGTTGATACATTAGAAAAATTTATGTTTGAACACAATTTTATAACTTTGGTGGTATAATTCTACTTTAAGTGCTGGTGTTAGTTCACCAATGATTTAAGCTTCGATTTCCTTCTCCCTTAAATTTTTAGAGAGGTAGTAATTGGTCAAATAACCATTGATTCTATGGATCAAATCACTTCCAATTTATTTGTCTCGCATGTAGACATTAATTGTGTTTAATCTGCTGTGTATTTTTATTTTTTTTGAGTTGAGTTCCTGAATGATACCCCAAATGACATTGATAGCATAGCCATACATGACGCAGGAAAGAAATTGGATGATGATGTTGAAGAGGATTTCATAGACGTTTTTGGGGGTTATGTCGCCGTAGCCAATAGTTATCATTGTTGTGGCGGCCCAATAAAGAGAATAGATGTATTGGACGCCGAATGAATTGTATCTGAGGGGAATGCCAGCCTAGCAAGTGGAGATTATCCAGTATGAACTGCTTCCACATACTTGTTATCTCTTGTCGTCGATGACGTTATTTTCGTACAGATAATGTGAGAGGAAGAAGCCAGAACAGGCGACGACATTGCAAACCAATAAAATTTTCATCATAAGCAGAAATAATTTCATGGCGGCTTTGATTCTGCGGTTGAGGTCGTAGGAAGTGACGATTAACCTTTCCACCTGCAGCAATTCCTTCAATCTGAGGAAGAAGAAAAGGAGAGTAAATTTCAGATAGTCCTTCTCGATTTGGTATATCTCAACGAATTCATAGAAGCCAATGGCCGAGATGGAGATCACATCAAAGACTAGGTTATTTTTGATGTAGTGTCTCCTAATCAGTTTCGGGTTGTTCTGTAGTCGACCGTCGTAGTAGAAGCCCGTGTTCAAATTGACAAAGATCCCGATTATGAACAGGGCAATCACCGGAAAGTTGAGAGTCTCGAACAGCATTTAATTTTCACTCCGATGGTCATCTAAATTTCAATAACATTACTGAAGGTCATGGCGATGGGGATCTCAATAAAGTAGATGTAAATGAGGCAAATATTGACGATTTGCCAAATGATGACAAAAGTCGATTGCGGGTTGAACACTTGCAGACAATATTATTCATTGGTCACTTATTGCTGTGATTGTTTTTTCAGTTCGGGCAAGGAGGCTCCAATTTTTCTATTCAACCTGTAGAGATCTTCTTCTCCTTATTCATAGTTGGATCTTTATCTTTCTAGGATAGTCTTAGCACTACTACTTAATAGCGATTCTGTAAGTGAATGTTTGCGCATAATAATTAAATGTGGAAAAATTTTTATGGATTTGCTGTCTTTGGATTCATTGCTGTCTGGGCACTGCCTACCTCATACTTCAAGGCGCTGATGCTGCATGCCAACGATCTCAGGAGCAGCGAATGATCTCAATACATTTATTCTACTCCTCATGATATTTACAGACCAACAAGGGAGAATAAATATTGTCGGAATTGATATAATGGATTGATTTGAAAAGAGATATTGAGTGAATAAATGGGAGCAGTGGCGGATTAATATAAATTATATTCAAAAATGAAAAAATCATAGATAAAGAAAGAGAAGGCTAGTCGCAAGATGAATGAAGATGAGGATAGCGTCAAGGAATAGTTTGAGGTCAAGGAGGAAGACGTTAAACAAGAAGATGGCGAGGTACGATTTTCTATATTTTTAGGGACCTAAAAGATGGTACGAAGAATCGGACGATGATGATAATGAGAACAAATGGGAATATTTGGAGCATCATGCGGTCACCTTCCCTGAGCCGTTCATTCCTAAGGGTCTATCTGTCAGATATGGTGGAGAAAAAATAGCGTACATTTTGGTTGATTATTTAGATTGAACCCCTATGAAGAAGAATTGGCCTGGTATTGGTGCCAAACTTTGGACTCGGAGTATATGAATAACGAGATCTATTGCAAAAACTTTATGACGCAGTTTGGCAAATCTATCCAGGCTCGTCATCCTAATGCAACCGAATTGAAGAATTTTGATTTTTCGGAGGTCAGAGCTGCTTATGAGAAGGAGCGAGCAGAGAAGAAGGCCATGCCTGAGGAAGAGAAAACAAAGGTGAAGCATGAAAAAGAAGAGCTTAACAAATTTTATGGATATGCTATTGTTGATGGAACTATCGAAAAAGTCAATGGATTCATGATTGAGCCTCCTACTTTGTTCAAGGGTAGAGGCAAGCATCCCAAGGCAGGTTTCTTGAAACCTCGTATTCAGCCTGAATAGATCACTATTAACTTGGCCGATGATGCTCCTCTTCCGAAATGTCATATGGCCGGTCATAGTTGGGGCTCAATCTAGTGCAAAAAAGATTCGACTTGGCTCTGTTCATACAAGAACGATGCTATAAGTTCCTCTTCAACATACAAGTACATCTTCTTGGCTGCCAACTCAAAATTCAAGGGCCAAAACGACAGGAGAAAATATTAAAAAGCAAGAAGGCTCAAAAGATGCATTGAGGATATCAGGACAGATTACTTCAAAAAAATATAAGGAAGTGACATCAAAAACAAACAACTGGGAACTGCCACCTATTTGATTGATAAGTTGGCCTTGAGAGTGGGTAATGAAAAGGGATAAGATGAGGCAGACACACAAGGGTGTTGCTCATTGAGAGTAGAACATATAGAGACATTGCCAGATGATGAGATCAAGTTAGATTTTCTGGGTAAAGACTCCATGAGATATGTCAACACAGTCAAAGTGCATCCTTCGGTCTGGAAAGATATTGAGTTGTTCAGAAAAGGAAAAAAACTTGATGACGACCTTTTTGACAAAATTGATGCTCAGGCTCTCAACGATTACTTGAAATCGCAGATGGAAGGGCTGACAGCCAAAGTGTTCAGAACTTACAATGCTTCATCAACTTTGCAAAACTAACTCAAAAAATGCAAACTTGAAGGTCTGTCGATGGAGGCAAAACTTGAAAAGTATGAATAAGCCAACAAGCAAGTTGCCATACTTTGCAACCATCAGAAAACTGTCAGCAAGAAATTCAATGAAGCTCTTAACAAGAAAGAACAATTCATCGATAACCTCAAGACATATCTGAAGGAGCTAGAGAAGCATAAGGCTCAGTTTACAGCCAAAAGAGAGAACATTAAGAAAGCTGATGAGGCCATTGAGATTGAAGGTTTGAAGCCATACATCAAGAAGTTCCCAGACAGCAAGGAAGCGACAGCTACTGCTATCAAAAAATTAGCCTAAAAGATCTCAAAAGAATAAAGTAATTAATCTCTTATCCAGAAATTTTGAAGAAGAAAAACGAAGGTAAGTAGATAGCTTTGGGCACAAGTAAGACAAATTATAACGATCCCCGAATCAGTGTGGCTTGGTGCAAGTAAAACGAAGTGCGAGTCGAGAAGGTCTTCCCCAAAACTTTGTTGAGCAAATTTGTCTGGGCCATGTACTCCGATGCTGATTATGAGTTTTGATATGAGGGAATATGAAAATTTGATATTAGTAAAATGATCATTCTTTCAGTAGACATCTTTTGGTTTAAAGAACTTCTTGAGCTCTTCAAACGGATCCTAACTCAGAAAAATGTCAGCTCGGATCTGTTTTTCTCTGGCTTAGCGGATGACGTCAAGGAAACTGTCATTTTTTGCTGGATTTTGATACGTGCTATGCATGTTATTCTCAATAGACAAAAGCGAAGGTTGTTAATTGTTTTCAACTTTGCATTCATCTTTGGATTTGAGAACACTGAAAATTTCCTTGGTGAGCAATTATTTCTGGCTGATGTTACTCTGGGTCAGCATTTACTCCTGTTTCATTTCTGACGAGGAGGGATGTTGGGAGTTGATGGCATTCATCAGTCTTAGTTTAGTGAAGTGATTATCGTATTTTTTGTAGATGAGGTCAACTAGGGTCCTTTAATCGTGAATATCAGGATGCAATTTTTGTTATCGTGTGATAAGCGATTTAAATCGATTTTTGATAGAATGTTAATTTCTCCTATTTTTTAGCAGCTTCGATATTTCAGCCCATTTCTTCCCCTTGGTGATGACATGACTGATCAAGGTAAAATCTTCCTTCAGTTCCCATTCATCTTTTGATTTGTTGGGGTCCAGGTGGTTGAGCCATCGTTCACGGCATTGTTTTGGTGTTCGGAAGTATTAGCGATTTGAGCCAATATAGAGTTACTTCGCTAGTTAGCTCCATTTATATTTGCCATCTTTGCTTCTGAATAAGCTAAAAAATACTGGATAAGAGTGAGAAACAGGTCGTCTTATTATTGAGCCCATTTTTTTGCCGGTACAGGCTCTTTGTATAAACTGAGGGCTTGGTACTCAAATAAAATCGGTTGCTTGTTCGGAAGTAGCGAACAGAAGTGTTCCCAATCATCGTGGCCCTGAATAAAGGCATTTTTTACTAGTTATTCTATTGGTTTTCGAGCCATTTGCAGATGGCAGGCAAGTGCCCACATGAAGAGTCGGAGTTCGTTTTACCCCCAATGCAATTCCGTTCGGGGTGCATAATTCTTCATGAACCTAAATAAGTCAAAACTCACTTGAGAAAGATATCATGGTAAATCTCGGCGGCAAATGCTGCTGTTATTTGTGGCAGTTTAAACTCTTTCAGATGGTAGGAGTCCTCAAATTGTGTCAGGAAGTCCAAATCTGGAAGTTGCTCGACTTGATTAAGAAAGCGATTCATGGCTTGGAATGTGCAATTTTATTCCATCTTGCTCCTCACTGATATTTATGATTTATAAGTAATAGATCAGGGCTTGCACTGTAAATTGACAGCTTAGGGAAGCTGCTTTCCATTCTTTTCCAACCTTTTCTGGCGTAATTAATCCCCACAACATCATCAATCGATAAACTCAGCTAATTAAAACTTTCCTTCCCCCTGAAACTATTCTAAGCTACTTATCAACAACAATAATATTTGACAATAAATAGACTAATCATCTGGGAGCACCGTAGGCTTCTGCCATTCTTTCGATTGTGTATTTATGTGATTGGACATACATGATGGGTACTCCAGGAATCTTTCTGATTCTTCTCTTCAGATCTTTATCACAAGTGCCGACGATGTAGCAACGATGTTGTCTGACTCTATCGACCAAGCAGTCATCAGCGTAGGTGCCTTTGTGATCGCATTTTAATCTTTAGAATCTGGGATCTTTTGATATTTTCAGAGCGATTCTGTACTTGACACCGAATTTCTAGAGCTCTCCGATCACACAATCAGTGATATAGGGGATACACTTCCCCAGAAGGCAATCCATCGAGGCCTTAAAAATATCCAATTTATTCTGAATGCTAAAGTTGATGAAGTTGGTATCGATCAGAATTCTATAAGGAGGTCCAAGGGCATTGTTATGTGTGAAGAACATACAAGATGGTTCTTTAGGTCTACTTGGCACAGTATGTACATTTAACGAACTTCAACATCACCTGGTGCGGATTTGAACATGGCTTATTTACGCTTGCGGTCGTGTTACTATTCCTTAGCTTTGTTTTATTTGCTGACTAAGAGTAGGAGGTACATTCTTTGGTCTTGGGTAGAAATGATGCGTTTGACTGCTGCGAACTTGTTCGTGATTTTTTTCTTGCCCATCAATTTATTATTATTAAAGGCTATCACTCTTAAATGGCTTAGGAATGAGGTAGATGGGAAATTATGAGGTGTGAAGTGTTAATGATGTGAATATTTGCCCCTGATTTTTGATAATTTTATTGATGACGCTAAATCCCGAGAAGAATCACAAATCACGAGCCTTGCTTCCCGATCTCTAGGACTCCATCTACAGCAAGCAGCTCAACAACTCAACCTCTAAACAATTATATTCAGTGCCTCGCTAACCTCGTTGGAAAGATCAAAAGAAGTAAGCCCACCCTCATATAGGAACTCCAATGAGCCTGAACTCCTTAGTCTACCCTCAACTATCTCCAAAAGATCAGCTTCTTTTGGCTACGGCAACAAACTAGATATTAGTAAACTAGCCAGTTAAGCTCCTTCACCTGATTCCTACAATCCGAAGAGCGAATTTGATATCAAGAATAAAGGAATCAGAATGGGACTGGGGAGATCGGTATGTATTTGTCTAGTTAGAACATCAAAGCTGTGTCTACTTTTGGGGAAAAGTCCTTTATTGTACCTGGTGTTGGAAGTTATGCGATTAAAGAACCTGAGAGTCATAGAACTATCAGCTTTTCTGGGAGATCGATCGATTTATCAGAAAAATGGATCAGGCAAGTGCCAGGGCCAGGCACCTATGAAACTCTAGAGCTTTTGGACAAAAATTTAAAATCCCTCAATAGCAAATTTCACAACGGCAGATCTCAAAGATTCAGCAAATGTGACAATCGCAACTAGTTCGAGCACAATCTACAAAAGCAGAACATTCCAGGTCCCGGTCAATGTACCATTCTATCCATTTAGATTCAAGTTAGAAGAAAAGTTATGACATAATTGACAGGTTCATGCAACACAAAGGTGGTAGGTTTGGTAGATCTTCAAGGCCAGACATTGCTAACAGGTCAGGCTTTCCAGGTCCTGGCTCTTACAAGCAAATTTCTGAGTTTATTCACTGATGTTTAAGCCTAATAATTTATATCATGTAACATACTCGTTCCGAGGCTCATCTGTTCATGCCGATGCTCAAAGACAACAATAATCCTGAAGGTTACAAAGAATTGTTGGCGAGTGTGGCAAGAGGGATCGAAGAGAGAACCTTTTGGTACTTTACATGCGATGAGACTTAGTATTTGGGCAATATCTACGAGAAACAACTTGATAAAGAGGTCCTCAAAAATAGGATCCAGCAAATAACGACAGAGAAAATGGATGAGTTGACCCTGTAAATAATTGAAGGAACTATCAAAAAATAGCATTAAGAAGAGAATGATTCGGAATTGCAGGTTCAACTTGGCATCAAGAACATTATCGAAGAAATGCCATCGGAGGAGGAGCTGGCGAGGAAAAATATCGAAAAGGTCAAAGAGATAAACTAGGATTATATCAGATTCAGATAAAAAATGGAATAAAAGCGTCGAGCACTTGAAAATAAAAAAGCTTAAAAAGAGGCCTTATAAGCCGAGTTTAAAAAAAGCCTCGAAAAAGAAAGAAGATAGTAGCATCGAAAATAGATCCGATAACACATAAAATCTCTAAAAAAGAAAGATGATTAACGAAAAGAGGAGAATGACAAATTCAAATCGTTTTTGAAGTAGTATAAAAAGGCAAAACCTTTGCACGTGCTGATGTAGGAGACCTACAAAGAAAAAGTTATCCTGCCTGCTTTGGAAGAGAGTCGGAAGAAATTGGAATCTTTGGGGCATCGTAAGAAGCCGACGCTCTAAGAAATCAACGACCACGATAGGTTGTACATGTAGAACAGATCGAATCGACCTTAGAAAGTGCTCCTTCTCAACAGTACGATCGACGTTTCATACAAATCTCATTTTTACAAAGAAGAGGAGCATAAATTGCAGGAGAGGAAGGAATTTGAATAAACTGGGCCTGCTTGGGACTACCTTTAGAAACAAAAGAGATACAGTCAATTCGTGAAAGACAAGTGCGTTCCTAGGATATCAAAGAGGCTCAAAGAATCCCTAATATAGACTGTTGAGCAAAGCCACGTCCACAAGTAATCTCCAGACCGTTCAAGATATATCGAAGTAGGCAAGAATTACCTGTAATACATGCGAAACCTCTAAAAGCGAAGAACCTCCACTCCTAGCCAACCGGTGGAGACAGTCAAACAATCAAGATATCTGAACTATCTCTAGGAAATGAAATCGAAGAGTGAGCATCATAACAGCAGTATGGATTGGTAAAAAGATATGAGAGATCGTACTTCTTCGAGAATTGAGAAACGGGAAAGAGTGATAATGAAATCGAAACAATTAGAGGAAAAGGCGATGAGAGATGAAAAGCTAGTGTCTCATTACAATTACGGTAGAGCGGAGGACATCATTGCCAAGAAGAAATAAATCGACGATACTTTGCTTAGCTCCATCAGGGCGAAGGTTGCGGTTTTGAAAGATGCACAAAATTAATGATGAGCTTATATTTTTTATTGAGATAAAGGTCCTATGATCATTCGTAATGTGGTACTGACTCGACTCCCTTGACAAGTTTGAAAATATAGGCGTCGTTGAAAGATACCATGTGTCGGTCACCTCCTAATACGATCATCAATTCTTAGTGAACCAAAGCAGCATGACCATCACGAGCGCAGGGTTTCTTACCGAGAACTTGTCCTTTGTCTTGATTGTAGATGACTTTTGGCAAATGGAAGTCATTTTTTTAATTGCGTGGTTGCTCTCCTAAAGTGCTGAGACTGAAGAGCAGAGCTTATGAGGTGGGTGAATGGGACCTTCGTTCTTTTGTCTTATCGTATCCGCTTTCAATGTTGCTCAGCAATTTTTTCTTTCTGTTCATGAATTCTCGATATTTTTTTTCCTGAACGACTGACATTTTCCGCTTGAAGTCAGTAACAGTGGACACGTACTCTCCTTTTGTCTGGCTCCTGACAGCAAAATCAGCATGCAAATCGCTAACTTTATGAAAATTATCCGATTGCGTGACAGTCTGCAGACCTATCTTGAACGATCCGAAAGTTTGATTATTTTTCATTTTTTATTTCCTTCTCTTTTAATTGCTGATGCTGGGAGACTCCAGTTGTTATTTGACGGTAGGCGACGGATCGTATAATTAGTTGGTGTTCGAATGTATCTTGATCCATCGTTTTTTAGAGATCATCCAAATATAGACATCGTTGGATTCTTTTGTGACGGTTTTGATGCCTCCGAAGAGGAAGAGGTTGTTTGATTATTTATGAAGGACTAAAGTAGAACCTTTTCGTTTCTAGAAATAGAGTATATAGTACCTATGGCCAAACAATGTTCTCTTTGGCTTTGGTTTGCTCTGTCCAGCTGTTCGACTCTGTGCTGAAGACCCAGAGATCGTTGAAAGATTCATCAACTCTGCCACCACCGAATAGGTATATTTAACTATCTGCTAGGCAGCAACTAGAGTTGGCTCTTGGTGCAGGTTTGTTCTCACATTCAATGACCTAAAAGGTAAGTTCATCTTCTGATATTCTATCGAGGGAGATCTTGATGACACTCGTCATGAACTTTGTTTCATTGGCGTCGTAGCCTCCAATCAGATACAAATCGCTTTCTGAGGTTAGTTATAAATTTACTGTAGACGACTGCACTATGGGAGTCTAGAGCCAAATTGTATTTCTCCCCTTTTTAGTTGACGCATCGGCAGATAGACCAGGTGTTATTGAGCAAGTTAAATCTATAGATCTCGCTGTTGTTTTCAACTACATTTTTCTGACCACCCACAAGGATCAAGTTAGATTTGTATGACGAAAGTGTGTGATTGCGGAGATGTCCAGGATTACAACTTTTGCTATTTTTAGGAATAATTTCTTTCCAAGTTGCTGGCATATCGTACATGCAACAGATCATCATATCTTTCATTATGCCCACTTCTGCGTTGAAACCACCGTGGATGTAGATATTTCCTGCTTGGATGCAAGAGGCGAAGTAGGATCGAGGTGCGAAGTTTTTGTTAAATTTGAGTTAGACCCATCGTGAGTCAATATCTTTATGTGGTGAGCTCTAGAGAGATAGTTTTTTGCGGGAGGGCTCAGATTCGCGTTCAGGTGAGGTATTCTACTACATCTGACGTATGAGCTCTAGTCTAAATTTATATAATTTTTATAACTGAAAGGTAAAAAAATCCAGGAGTGAGAACACATTTAAACTACTTTTGACCTTTGCTATTTTTTTGTTTTGGGCTAATGGATGAATAGTATTATTATAATGATGCTTAACAAACATCACCAAACGGTCAAACATAGTAAAAAAGTACTATTTGGAAGTACTGTCAAAATAGTTAAAAATGGTAGTAGTACACATCGAAGTACATCTGCTCTCAGTAAAAAATCATCAAGTCGGACCAAGGTAGTGGATCCATTGGGGAAGACATTCAAAAAGGGGAGGATGCCAGCTAAATCCCTCAAGAGCAAATTTGACGAGCTGGTGAATTAGATATTTTTGAAAATTGACTTCGACTGCAGCGGGTTCATAACATACACGAAGATAGGCTATTGCAAGGAGATCCCAGAGAAGGTGTTTTACTTCTTTGGCGGGGTGTTCCAGAAAGTGAGGCAATTAGGAGGCATCTCACTCAAAATGTTCAGCCAGCTCTGTGAGGAGGCCTACCTTCAGGCCAAACTGGAAGATCTTCAATTCATCCTTTCGAGTGAGCAGAACGAACATGAGACCAATAAGATAAAAAGTAATAACATAGAGGGGCAATCAAGCATCAAGATTAAAATCAAGAAGGATCAAGATGATGGTGAGGAAGACAAGGAGAATCAGACTGGTGATTTTTCGACAAAAAAGATGGGTCAGCCTTGTCCTAAATACTCACTCAAAATCAAGACCGAAGTTTGCGAGCCCATAGACCACGTCTTTTGTTCATAAAGAAAGTTAAGGCTAAAAAGCCTGCACAAGAACGAATAAAGCAACACATCAATCCCAGACAAATAGACTAGTTTCCAAAGTGCCAAGGTTCGCATTCTCACATAAATGCTCGATCGTCAACTCTAACGAAACAACAACCGCCTGATCTCACACACTTCCAACTGATGCCTGTATTTTTTACTTCTACCTCGCACTGACTAATATCACTCTGTATATAAATCTAACGACAATCATACTTTATTTTGACTGATAAATCTAACTCATAAATTTATCATGAACCTTGATTAGAGCAAACTGGTAAACCACAGCAAATACCCCAAGGATCTAATTGGAAAGAGGAAAGTCAAGCATTTGAATGAGCTCAAAGAAGCGGCGGATTTCGAAGTGAAGAGCTAGCACTATTTGAGAGTGCCTAAAATGTATCTGAATATTGTGCTGTATTGCCTTACTGCCACCAAAAAGCATACATATACTGTCAAGGAAATTTTCAATAAATTGGGAGGTGACTATGAGACAGGCTTCACTGATGCGTTTCTGATCGAAAATACAAACCGGCAATTCTTCGATGGGCCCGCCGAATTGCAATCTCTGGGGGAGAAACTAAACTGTAATGACAAGCTGATAAAGGACGCCTATGCTGACTTCAAGCTAGATGTTGTTAAATACTATATCAATGTTTTCAAGAAGGCCTACAAAGTGCCAATTCGATTCCATGGGGTCATCAACTAGGAGTTAGGAGATCCGATCAAAAATCCAAATGTTGATCACAAGCAAATTATTTTCATTCGTGATGAGAACAATAGTTAAATTGTATATGTGGTTGCCTTGAGTTCATGCTAAGCTGGGCGACAAAAAGATCTGGAGAAACAGGAGGTCATCTAAAAAAAAGGAGCGGATGACACAATGGAAGAATTGCCAATGGAGTTACCTGATAAGAGCAAAGAAGTGCCCAAGGGCAAAGGCAAAAAGGGAAAGCGCTAGAATAAATAGTAACTGAAAATTGAGGAGTTTGAGCCCATTGTCATTCAATAAGAAGATCCATCTCCTAAATATATCTGGATATTGCTCATCTTCGTCGCACTGTTGCTTCTACTGGCATTTTTAACCAATCAAGGAACAGTGACCTTCCCCCGACATTCTCAAAATCGAACCTCAATTTTCGCCAACTTTATGCAATCTATAGGTCTATGACATGATGTGATATCCATTCTCAAATATTCTAAAAAATACATCATACAATCATCGTCTCCCAAATGACATAATCCTTCAGTATATCCGTTCCATATTCCAGAAACAGTAAAAATTTGATTACGAACATTTGGCAATTCAAAGTTTACTAGTTCAGAGGAGAAGTTGAGTATTTTTTCTACACTTGGGTGAACTCTTTGAATTTGGCTTATATTTATTCAGTTGTTAGCTTTATCTCAAGAGCAGTATGTGTCCATTGAAAGCTGCATTTCTCCTTTTCGTCAGTTGTAACTGAGTATACGCAATTTTCATTCTGGTCTTTGTCGCACAGTTGGTAAACTGTCCCGTTTATCATGATTGCCCAGTGCCATAAAGAAAAACCAGGGCTGAAGCTGATGCCGATCGGAAGTTTACCCTTAGCGAGTGTACGCTTTCCAAGCCATATACCTTGATCAAGGTTGTGAGGGATGTCTAGGACAGCTTTGGAGATGTTTCCAAGGCATTTAATGGGATTCAAGTTGGCTGCATCGAAGGAGGCTGATTGATGTACTTCTTCCATGTTGTCTTTGGCTCCATAGATAATTGCTCGAGGGACACGATAAAGTTGATTGAACAATGGAACATTTCTGACAACGTTGAAGAGTTTCTTCTCAGCTCTGTCGCTTTGCTAATTCCCCATTTTATAATTTAAACTGACTAGGTTTTTGACAATAAACTGAAGGGGATCTAATTCCGTTGACTCTCACAATTTATTTACCTTAATTTTCATGCACCCGATGTTTCTCATTCTCTCTCAATTTTCCTCTCTATTAGACTCTCCTAATTTTATACAAAAAATTTCATTAAAATCAGCTAGCCTTAATTCTCTTCAATCTTTCCTCCTCCAATCGCTTTCTTTCGGCAGGAAGGCAGCATTTTTTGAATTTTTGTGTCGACCCACAAAAACAAGGTTTATTGCCATACTTTGACTAATTTTTAAAATACTGCTCTCTGTCCATATTTTCATCAATTTTGTCAGATTGGCTTTTCTCTATAACCAGATCTCTTTTCTATTATTTAAGTCCTCCTCGAAACATTTCTGTTCCATCCATGGTACCATGTATTCTTTCACAATTGTCATTGAAGACGCTGTATGCCGAAAGGGTGCCTTATTTTCTTTTGCCGAGGTTAGTGAACATCCAGTAGAACCCAGAGATGATGAAGTAGAGTGAATGAAAAGAATATTGGGCTGCTGCGTAGAGCCCAACAATCCAGAGGATCACTTTGAGGACACGTATCAGTATTCTGGTTTACATTAATATTAATAAGCAAATAGTAAATAGATCAGTAGGAGAGCTCTTCCTATGAGGAATGTTAATTTATGCTCTACTCGGTCCTCTTGGGGATATCACTCAAATGTATGTATTAAGCATTCTAAAATGTATTACCACTGCTGACACTACTCAAATGCTCTCTGTTATCTTTACTACATTGTTCTTGCTGATTATTTGATTATTTTGTGATATCTCTAAGTTGTTTCCTCATCATTGTTATCAATCTGTATTTGTACTACACTTCCTATGATGCTTTTTCATATGTTTTTTCTAATATTTTTAGTTTGTTTTTGGCATATTGGATGTTCTGATTATTTTTGTTGGCTTTGTCTTTCTACTTGAGGTAGGGTGCCAAATGGGGTTGTTATTCTTTGTTTTTTTATTCGGCAAATATGATCTGTCTTTGTATCTGTTCATGCTATCTATCTTTGTTAGCCAACTATTGCTCAAGATCTTCTTGCTATTCTTTCAACAATTTGAGAGTGGCTATCAACTATTGCTTGCTTTTAATATTGCTAGTTTTGATTTTCTAGAGTTCCTCAATATCAGCATATTCCTAGTCATGTCTTTCCCTCATTTTATTCATTCTTTAGTCGGAATACAGATAGATCTAATTGGCCATACTTCTGCAAACATCGTCAATTTGTTGGATTTAACATTTGATCCTTTCAATCAGCTGTTTTTTGTGTGGGTTGAATAAGGTCATATTAAATCAAATATAACGACTTAGATCAATGCTTCTTGCTTGATTTTTTCAAATAATTTGGCAGTAGACCAGTGGCTGAATAATTGGTTTGTCGCTATTTGAAAAGAGCAGGCTATTTTCGCATTTAAGGAAATCGTTTTGATGTACCCATTGAGTAACTATAACCTTGACCTTTGCTGTCGATGGAGGTGTAAAATTTATGGTTGGTTTGGATGAAATTTTACTTGTCTTGTCTTTGGCTTTGAGGGAAGCTAAATTTAGGGGATTCCCTAGCGACTGTGTTGATGTTAGGATCATAGCGATAGAAGTTGTCCATGGAAAGGCTTTATTTCTTCTTTTTTTCGACCTTTCGACCCATGTAGCCTCCATTATTTTTGTTGTATTTTCCAGCGATTTCATAGGTCCCGGGTCCTGGTGCTTAGCTGCTTCTGCCCATTTATCGGTTGATCTTCATTCCTAGTGAGCAACCTCCTTCATGTGGCCGATCAAGATATCTTGGAGGACTGTAGGAACAAGGTGACAAATTTTACTACTATTTGTAGAATCGTTGGCTTTCGTAGAGAGTGTTATCTTTTGGTGTGTTGAATTTTGTACCTAACTTGGTCTTGGTATCTGGAATATTGTAAGCTCCAGGGCCTATAGCGCTTGTGTAGTATTATTTTGGTTGATTTCTGCCTCGGAGTTTGAAGCTGCGACCGGAGGATTGATTAAATTTGGGATTGTACTATCCTGGACCGATATCAGTTGTTGGAAGGAAATTTCCTCGATTTGAGGATCCAAAAGTCCAGCTTTCACAGGTTTTATTAACCCATGCATCTTTTTAAACATATTCGAAGGATCCTGGACCTGGCGTACTGTCATTTTTAACTTTATTTTTTTTCTCGCATCCAAACCCATTCAAATAAGTGGAACTACATAAATATGCTTTTACTTTTTGTTGAGCCTTTTGCTTTCCACAATTTCATCGAGATGATAGATAGGTCCAGGTGAGAGTTAATTTTATTTGAGTACATCTCTATATCCAAAGCTATGTCCGGCTTTCAAATTGAGAGCACCAGGTAAGTTGATGGGGCTGTGTGGATAAGATTTCTCATTATAGGTCTTGTACTTTTCTCCTTTTGTTGATATGATCATGTCTTTTTGTTTTTTCTAGATAGGAACAATCGTACAAATCCTTCTTAGCTTTAGTAGCATCCTGGTCCAGGAGTACTAGATAAATTTTGAAAGCAGCTACCTTGTTCTAATCTTTTTTTAAGACTTCATCAAATATAACTGTACCTCCATTTTGGGAGTTCATTATTCTTTTTCTCTTTGTTGGCATCGTAGGAACCTGGGCCTGGGAATTCATCTCGATTGATGATGTTGGCTGAATGTTGTAAAGTATACGTCGATCTGCTTTAGGGATGGAGGCGGCACCATAAAATGGCATATGCATCATAGTGATTATTCTTTCTTCTAATTAATATATCGAAAATCTTTCCATAGGAAATTACATCTATTGATGGACAGATTTGAGTATTATGAGAAAAAATGCCAACTTAGACAATTTTGATCAAAACAAAGCTTTTATTGATTAATTTTATACATTCTAATTGATTAAACAGTTTTTTTTATATTTTAAGACCTTCACTATATAATAAAAGGTATTACAAGATTCTTGATAATATAAAAAGAATGAGTCAGCAACTAAACTAAGAGACTTCTTCATTTCTTTAGTCATCCTAGATTCTAAGTCCAAATGAATTCAATTTTTACACAATGGAACAGTAACTTTCAGAATATTTCTCCTAAACTACAACTAAGGATTCTGTTAATAGCTAACGTCAATAGGGAGCCTTTTTTTATTAACATTTCCAAGCAGGTTAATGCTTTCAATAAAGCCAACCTTAGTATTTTAAGCAAATAGTGGAAATTCTTGAGAAGGGAGATTTTTCGACGTTGAGTGCATATTGGAATGAAAATTTTATCAAAAAATTGAATTTCATCATCGACAACTGGTAGCAAATGTCGATAGTATACTCTGGATACTTTTTCAACTTACTTAAAGTTTTCATAGAAAGCATAAATATATTCACTTACAAAGGAAATCAAAGATAGGAAATCAAAACCTTTTATGATAACTTTTATCCCAACATCATCAAAACCTTAGAAAAAATATATAGAAAAACTGAAACCAGGAAGGATTTGTATAGAGCTGGAGGACTGACGGATGAACAAAAAACAAATAGGATCAATAATAACATGATGAAGTTGTATACGAGGGAGCAGCAGATGAAGGCTAATAAGATGGGGATGTGCTATATCGATTTAAGAATAAAACCGAGAGAATAAAATGTGATTGACTCGCAGCTTATACAAGCTGAAGTAATGCACCCTTAGCCTCCAAAAAAGATAACTGGTGTGCCTTTAGGAGCATCGGAGGGAAGACAAATCGGGAAGTACATAGTTGAGAATAAGCTATTCGCCAACAATCCAGAAGTGTGGAAAAACATTCTTTTCAAAGCAACAGCAACCTGTCGTTACAATAAGATAGTCACTCCTCACCCAGACATTCACAAATAAATCGATAAAGTTTATGAATTTTCTGACTTAACTCTCAAAAACAACGAACTAACTCAACCTGTAGATAGGTTGTGCTGTGCTAAATTTTTCTACTTTGGGGTCGATTTGGCTCCAGTCAATAGGCAAAATTTATTGACTCGACAAAAGCTATTTGATGTTGCTGACAAGAAGCCTGATTCCAAGAGGAAGAAATAGGAGAGGCAGTTCAGTGTCGACCGTTCTGAAATGGAAGATGTGATCCTGGATATTTGTGCTTTGCTCAATAGCGGCGGAGGAGTTTTGCTGTTTAACTGCGAGAAGCAGTATTTGGAGACTCGAGTTCTTGGGGAATTTATACTTGAATCATAGAAAAAAAATTATACAGAGGTCATCAATCAGGAAATTCGAAGAATACTTCCTCAAGTCGAAATGGGCAAATAAATAGAAGTGACTTTTGTTCCGATGGTTAAAAATCCCTATGAAATCGGCTACAATAAGGAGGTGTTCTCACCTGAGTAGAAATAATTGAATAGACAGTACATCAAAGGTCAGTACGCTATGCGCATCGTAGCTACCCCTTCTATTAGCGATAGGGTTTATTGCTACTAGATTGACAAAAAATAGTCAAAATCAGCCATTTTCTAAAACTACTCAAAGAGAGTTCTCAGAGGTGCAGAGATATCTGAGTACATGAGACAGAAATATGATTTTTTCGGAGTGAGTTAATAAGATGAATAAGAAAGTGAGCTTCTAAGCAAAGATTTTACATTGACTATCCCTCACAAATGTGTGTAACCTTACCGAGGTGAAAAGCTCTAATACAAATAAGAATTGAGGGAGGACTATGCTGAGGCGAGTAAGTATGAGAATGTGTGTTTGTTGGTGGGAAATAAGAAAAATTTCGAGCAGATAGGGAAGAAGTTCAAAAAAATGGGAGTTTAATGCTGGATCTATACTAAATTTCAAAAATATGACTTCAAAGCTTCGGTTAATTCAGCTCCTTTACTTCACAACTAACGGTTTGATCAACTTTTAGGTAAAATCGCCTACAATCCAGATTTCACCTTTGATAAAAGACCTATCATCCTCATAAATGGCACTCGCTGTCTCAAGCTAAAAAATCGTATCGGGAATGACCAACTGCTACCACTCTAAAATTTCAAATTAATCTAAAAATGGTTGCACAAATAATTTTAAAGAGAACAACTGGAATACTGGAGAATCGAGAATGATGATGGAGAGATATAGCACTTCCTCAGGACATAAAAATCAGATAATAATTTAGCAGTAATGTTTCTATATTACGTACTTCATCATTTTGACGAAAAAACCGTGTTTAAAAACCCCGGAGCCCAAGGACAAGAGAGTAGCAAGTAGTACAAGAAAATAATTAACAGGAGAGCGGTTAGAGTATATAGCGATAGCAAAAGACCTTTCTTTGATGATATTTGACAATATTCTGATCTTTATCTATGGCTGCTCTTCGTTTTTCTGTGAGAAATAAAATATAATGACGGACAGTCGAATAAGGAACATCACAGAACTTGATAAATAAATCTCAGCATGCAAGAAATAGCTTAATCTGAATTAGAGTCGTATTCTTGCCCAAATTGCCAAGTTCAACACACCTGCCAAAAACTAATCTGGTAACTTTTTGGACCCACATGGTAAAACTATCCAGACTGCCTTCAATACACCCGAATCAAGAAAAAATAGATAGGAATCAAATGCCAAAGGGGAAGATGGAGAAATAGGGGAGTACATAAGGAGTATCAAGAAATTGCAGAACAGTCTATAAGAAAAGAGCTATATTTTAGAGATCTAGTACGAAAAGATAAAATTGAATTACTAAAATACCATCAAAAGTCTGCAAAGTGGCTCCTCCTCTCGAGGTTATGGCTAAGATAGAATGATCTAATAAAAATAAAGCACAATCAAGATATTGACTAGCCAGGTTACCCAATTATAGAAAGAGGCAGACGAAGCCAGACAATAACTGTCTCACTATCGCAAGGAAAACGCCAAAATCAAAGAAGAACTCAAGCAGTACAAAGCAGACAACAAAATAATAATGAACCAGATCGATAGATTAAGCAAAAGTATGAGCACTCCCTAGGAAAAATTAAGAATTATGCAGGAACGATAAATGAGGGTGATTAAATCGTTATACATGGATGCTGTGCCTATCTTTGATGAAAGGAAGGAGAGAATCAATTATGAGGTGGTTAACGATTTGACGAATAAGAAGCGATTGGATTAGGCGGGTGAAAATAATGCCGATTTGAAGAGTTTGATAAGGAGGCTAAATGAAGAAATTGGCATACTAAAAGCTGAAAAAGCAAGTCTACTGGAAGACAACAAACAAAAGACCTTGCACCTGGAAAAACAGCGTTAAATAGCCGAACTTTCCTAAGACTCAAATGCAAAACTACATGATTTGATCCAAAAAATGGGCGACAAGATCCTTTCCCTCGAGCAAATCAATTATACTCTTCGCTAATCTCTCGAAAAGATCCAGCAATAGCAAAAGTATCACGACAGCAGTTACTTTTAGGCCACACGAATCAAGGCAGGTCAATTCTACTACAAACGGTGATCATCAATCTCCTTCTTTTACGTTATTTCATCTTATAAAGACGGGTAAGAGAAGATTTGCTAATAATTAAAAATGACTAGAAGACATTTGCTTGCTACTTCAGAATCATATCTAACACTTGGTCAAGGTGACTGGAGACTTGAACTTGTGGGGGAGTAGGAGAAGCAGCATCTGACTCGGCATGCAGAGTTGTAAAAAGCATTCAAGCAAAGTGAAAGAGTTGCATAACTACTGGAGTACAAACACAAAGAGAAGCAAATCAACGACATTACCGAAGGTGACACTGTCGAGGACGAAGATGCTCTTAAAATAATGCGAATGGCTATAGGCGGCTATGTAGACGACGACTTCACAATCTACCTGAGCTACAAAGACTTTCAATAAAAAAAGTAAGAATTCGGTGTGCTAAAAAGCATATATCAGAGCATACAGAAGAAATACAGGAGTAAGAGGATTGAATAGAGTCGGATAAAATTCAGGAGCATTCTTCTGATGGTGTACCTTTAGGAAAATATATCCAAGTTGAGCAGATTCAGGGTGTAGTAAATTTTCAAAAAAAATAAAATAGTTTGGTGATATTCATACCTCAGACCTTGTAACATTTTACTTTTTGGTTGGCTGATATGTATATTGCTACAGATTTGATTTTGGTGATATGGCGCTATCATTATTATTCTTATGGGAAAGAAAAAGCCAGAAGTTAAACCTGTCAAGAGGACCAGCACTCGTCCCATCAAAAAGAAGCAAATTCACGAAGATGAAGAAATATTTGATGAACCATCCGAATAACGATCTAATCAAGATGAGTCAGGATCTGATTCTGGATACTAGAGTGATAGTCCAAATTAAGAAAGTTAAGAGGAAGAATCATAGTCAACACCGAAAATCGATCCTGAAAATTATGCAGTGAGGAATATGAAATTTAGGGAGAGAAGGGGGACTAAAATGAATTACTTGATCAATCGCAAAAAATAATAAGAGGAGGATCCATTTTGGGCACAACAGGGACAAAACTACTTCGGTAATCTCGATTCTGGAGACAATGATTAAGAAGACTACGTTCAGAGTAGTTCGGGAAGAGATGAGTTTGATAGTGATTTCGATCAAACATAATCAGAGCATGAAATATAACCTGTAGAAGATAAGGAGTAACTTGACTAGGATGAGGAAAAGGCTAAGAAAAGGAGACATGAGTTGATGAAAAAAATTCATGGTCCTGCTCCTCCTCAGGTCAAAAAAACTGTCCAGAAGTCAGATGTCAGCCCGAATAAAGTTAAAAAAGCTACTGACTCAGAAAAGAAAGCTCCGGTGACTGAACCAACAAGCCGATATATTCACTAAGTCTTCAATCAGTAAGAACTCTTAGATGAGGCGGCAACAACTTAGTACTTCAATTGGCTTTCTCTCAAAAAGTTGATTTCTCTCGAAACTGAGAAGAAAGATTTCACGCATCGATCGCACCATGTTGAAGGTCCTAAGGTTATATACCGAAACAAGTTCAATGCTGAAGGAATAAGAGAAGTGACCTATGAGTTGGAGTAAGTGGAAATCAACGATATAGGAGATCTTAGTCGAGTGATGCGGGCTACTGATTGAGTTTGTCTTTATTTCTGGTACTTTGTCGATTCATATTTTTTTGATGTTGGTGATTTTACTGAATTTTACTCTCCCTACACTGAACACATATAAGCTATTGTATTTTACATAACTAGTTTTAGGCAGCTACCCTCTTAGTTTCTTTCAGAAGCCAAAGCTCCATCAACCAACAGTGTATAGGCATTGATAATGTTTCGCAAAGAGGAGGGAAGAGGTCGCTGTCCGATTATAATATTATTCGCTTCTATTTGTTAAGTCATTCTTTGGAATGTAGCGACTGACAAGCAAGGGAGCCTTGCATAAAGATAACAGAACCACCAAATTGCTCTCACATACATCCAAAAGCAAAAAAGATCTGAAACACTGTTCCTCCAAAGCTATGAAAAGCCAGAAGATAGTCAGCTCCAAAAGTCCGCATCCGACTGAGTAGTAAAAATATAAGCAAAACACAACTCCAGAGACAACATCTCAGACCCAGGAGATGGACAACGATTATGGGGTGAATCCATACTACTCCAAGTATAAGGTCAAATCGTCTAATAAAAAATAAATGGGAGATGTGATGGAAAGTTCAGATTATGGGACACTGAATGTCACCAGAGATGCCATGAATGTGAGTCATTTTGATTCTGAAATAAAGGAGAAGACGAGAGTTGAGGAGTCGGACTATTCGGCTGCTGCTTTTCAGAAAATCAAGATCCCAGCGAATAAAGGTCTCATCAATGCTGATGGCAAGTTCGTTTCAAATCCAAAAATCAAATAACAAAAGAATCATTCTTTCCACAACAACTCGTCTAGTCGCCACAGCGCCTCCCTAAATTTCACATCTAGAGATGAATCAAAATACAGAAAGAAGGGGAAATCCAAATCAAAGTCAAAGCAAAAAATGTTGGAAGAGCAGAGATCTGTCTAGTATAGGTTGAAATGCAAGAGCTCAGAGAGAAATTTATCAAGAGAGCATCACAGCTACTACTATGAGAAAAGTAGACAGCACATCAAACCGAAGTTAGAGAAGAAGGAGAAAAAATCAAAGACCAAGGAAGTTTTACCAACAGAGAAGGAAAGTGTCAACTCTAAGGCGACTACAGTGGGAACTTAATTAGAGAGTTATACAGCTTTAGGTCTGACAAAAGATAGCTCCCTTGTGGAGATGATCAAATAATAGATCACATAAGAAATGAGAGTATCTCCAATCAATCCCAAGCCTAAACTTAGTGAGGTTGCTATCAAAGAGAGAGCTCGTTGTTTGATGTTGCTCAGTCGCATTTGTGGGGCCTTACATGCAAAACGATAATCTTTCTATCTAGCTGTTCACTATCTCGACAAATATATTTCCTCATTCGTCTACTCAAGCTTAAAACTGATTGCTTTGGGCAGTCTGACTCTAGCTCTCAAAATGGATGACGCATAAATGACCAGTAAATTTTGTTATTACTACATTTACAATCCCTAGAAGACGGTCAAAAAAAATAGCAATCAGATCAAGATCAAGCAAAAAAGGGAAAGCACTGCTGCCAAAGAAGATAGAAACAGATTTGGTGCGATATTAGGTATGAGAGTGAGTGAGGGAAAGGGAAGAGAGGAATTCAGTTTGGAGGAGGTGCTGGATTGTTAGACTCAGATAATGGTCAAATTTGGGTTCAGATTGGTCAGCAAAACTATCAATTACTGGATAGATATGTTGACAGCTTTGTGGGATTCTTATGCTGGGGAATGTTGTCCGAAATATGCTGAAACTCTTACCTTTAGGAACGACCGGGCACCTCGTAATTTCAGCTCTATTCTTCAATTTTTCTAACTGGAGACGATATCGATGGGTTTGTCTGGCAGCTCGAAGGTGTCGATGGTCTTAGGGGCCATTTATCTGGTCTCAAGAATGGCTCTTCAGGAGAAGAAAGAGGAAACTTCTTGGGAGGAGATCTGCCGATTTTACAAGACAAGTTTAACCAAAAGCACAAATCTAATCTTCTGTGACAGTGTGGGTATCAACATCCTATTCGGCGATTTCCTAACCTTCCTAGACCTGAGCATGGCTAACATCATCCAAGCAGTTCAACTCTTCAGCAAACACCTCCACCCTTCACTCTTAAAACAATCCTAACCTCGAAAAATATAAGGCCTAAACCGTGAAGACAGACTAGCTACACATCTCTACAGTGAGTAACTCTACAAAAATTCTCTACTTTGATATATACTTTTTCATTTTTTGATGATGGTTGATTAAATGATCGATAGTCCTTTTATGATGGAGCATTTGGACAATATAGTTCATGATCAGTCATAGCGATTGATGGTTGATTCGTAGGGTTCGTATCTGTTGTCGTAAATGTTTTGGTTAAGAGTGTTAACGCTGACGTATTTTTCGATGGGCTGAAATAGGTTGACTGGTACTTAGGTGGGTCCATGGCGATAGAGATAGGCGTTGTTGTAGGGCAAAAAGGCTGTTGTGTATTCTTCGGCAGCATCGACTGAATGTCTGGTGTAATCGAAGCTGACAAATGCTTATTGCTCGCTGGCCTTTCGGATGTACTTGACAGGATTGCCTCCCCAGACTTGTCTAGCTTTGACTACTCTGCCGGGAGGAATCACAGAATTGGGTGCAATAATGCATCCTTCCTCAAGTATGGCACCTTCCATAATGACTGAGTTGTGTCCGACGTAGACATTCTTGGCGATTTTGCAAGAGTACAAGGTGCAATTGTTCTGGATGACAGTGTCACCTTCTAGTTTAAGTTATGCGATTAGACCTGTGGGTGAGCTGGCTGCTGTGTGGAGAACGCAGTTGTTGCCGATGCTGATGTTGTCATGAAGGCTGACTATTTAACTATGTACACAACTCGGTTGATATCTCCTCTGATGACTGTGCCATGCCAGATGGCGACGTTGTTTCCCAAGAATACATCTCCGACTACTGTGGCAGTGGGAGCAACAAAGACGAATCCTGGCATACTGACTTTGAAATCATAGAGGTGCATGATGTTACGGTGATGGCTGACGGTCTAACTGAATCTTTTGGGTGCTGCTATTCTTTGTGTGCAGAATAAGTTGATTAATCTCCTGCCGAGCATCTTTGTCAATAAATAACAATATTATTATCACTGCATGAGAGAAGGCACAAATTTCAAACGACCGAACATGCCTTTCTCCCTCTCCCGAGTGCCCACCTTTTTCAGACCTGGCATCTATTTTGAAGAAGTGGGTAACAATGACCCTTTGTGACTGTGAGCATAGGTATTTCTATCTTTGGTAAGAGAACTACTGTATTTATCTTTTCTATTGACTCGACTCTCCCTCAGCTCATTTTTGGAGGTGGATAAATGATGTTGTTCTGTCTTTTTGGCGATGCTGATCAACGATTTGATGCGTTCAAATTCTTTCTGGGTTTTCAGGTGGTCATTGCGACATCTTTAGAGTTATTCTTTCTGCTTGAGGCACAAATGTTTCCTTTCTTTGTTTTGAGCCTTGAGGAGGTGGTAGTCCTGTTCAAGGGTCTGGTAGCGGTCTTGGATAAGTGAGACATCAGATTGGGTGGCCATGAGTGTAGAGGTAGAGTCTGAGGATTTGAGGGTATAGCTGTGTGTGTTGGAATAGGTGGTGAGATTGCTGTCGGAGTCGGGATCGTATGATTTCCCTTTCACCTGGTATTGTTCTAGCATATTCTTTATTTCTATAGAATGTGCACCTCGCATTTAAATGTAAATTTTATATCATCATCATACATCCATACTAGCAGCTAAAATCCCTCAAATGATGTCCAGTAACCTATCATCAACATTATTAACTCAACAGATAGAATAAAATTCAATTGATATCTCGTTATCTTATCAACAAATGAAAACATTCAATGAATAGAGGAGATTGGCTGAACAAAACAGAAGGAGAGGTGATGAGATCGGGAGATTATTTGAATTGAGCTTTTTAGTAGTTTAAAGTCGGTTTTGTGTGTTATTGTGTATAATTTATTGAGATAAGGGTAGAATGAGCAGGAAGGTCAGCCTTTTGAGGAAAGAATTGGAGGATAATGAGACTGTCAAGAAGGGACCTGCCTATAAGGTTTATGTCTAAAACATTGATGGAGCAGTCTACTCAACTAAACTGTCATCAGAGGTTGAAACTATTGAGGATGCCATTTTGGAGGCAGTTAAGAAGTTCAACAACAATTTAGGAGCAGGATTGACAGCCAATCCTGACCTTTACGAGTTGTATGTAGCAAAAGGTGGGAGGCGGGACTCGGGTTTACCTTCATTGGAGAAGGGTCAGAGCATAGAGAAGGTAGGAAGAGGCAAGTTCTTTTTGGTGTGCCTTCAAAAATAGCATAGGTTAGAATCGGTACATTCGCTTCAATCTTTGAAGACGGTGGGGATGGATTTTGAAAAAAAGGCAAAGAAGCCATAATCGAATAAATAGAAGGGGCTCTTCTGTTTTTGTGGAGGTTGGTGAGCCTCTTCTCATAGTTTGAATATTTTATGGTCTCTATATACTTTGTCCGACAGTCTGCTACTTCAAAAGATCTATATTTTCTGATGAATGTTTAAACACCATTCAATAGGTATGATAATTATAAGCGTCACAGGACACGTCATATCAGTCTACTTTGACTTTCTTGAACTTGTTCTTGCCGTCATCTTGAGCAGATTTCAGGCAGACGCTGCGGAGGTGCTCGATGTCCTCGCGAATTTGCCCTTCGTTCATCCACAGTCGGAAACCTGAGTTAGAGGGGTTTTTTACTGTAGTTTTGAAGGAAGTATTCGAGGTTGGGGAAACTTTAGATCTTCTTGTGGAAAATAAGGGTTCTTTGGTCCTTGTTGATTTCTATTTTTTGCTTGATCGTCAGCTTTTAGTCTTGTTCCTTTTCGTTTTTTTTCGATTTTCCACCCTAATTTTTAGCCTTCAGCGAACAGGCCAGACAATCATAGGGCATATTTTTGTCCTTAAGCTCAACGATGTTCTTATCTCTGTACTTCCTCTCACATTATATATGATTCTGTCATTATCTAATGTGTTACCCATCTGTCACAGTGATCACAGCCGATCCACTTGTCATCGTCCTCATTCTCTCCATTTGTGCTGTAAATTTGTTAGCAGAATTAACAATAAAGGTTGTTGTAGTAATTTTCGTAGCAGACCCGGCAGAAAAAGCGGTACTTGTTGTCTTCGACTTTTGAGCGAATTTTCTTGTAAATTTTCTTGGAGGAGCATAATTTATTGAAACATTTTCGGCTGGTGGGAAGATCCTCCCGACGCTCCTCATTTGACTCATAATTGCTCTTGTCAGCTCTTCTTCTTCGGCTTTTCTCGGACTGCTCTGACCTTTCAGATCTCTCGCTTTGAGCTGATTGCTCTTCTTTAGAGACATTCGATTGTGAAATTTCCTCCTCAGATTCCTCACTGATTTCTCGGGATATATCCTGGCGAAGTTGTTCGACATGCTATCTGATTTTTTCTTCGTCTTCTTTCTCGCCCAGATGGGTGTGGGGAGGTGGAGCTTCAGCTTCAGGTTCATTTTATTTGACGTCTTCTTCCTCTTTGTTTTCGGCGGGTGGGATAACGTTGACTTCAGGTTAGTTGTTTTTTGCCTAAGCGTATGAATTTTTGACTCCTACGGTGATGATTTCGATGCCTGAGTTGTCGTCTTGAACTTCCTCCTCGGGGCTGTTTTTCTTATCGCTCATCTATCAAATCTAATTATTTATACCCAAACACATTTCCAGCCATATTCAAATCCTAATACTCAAATTAAAAAATAGAGCATCATAATTCGATGGGAGCCCGACATATAGGACAGTGCATCTTGGTCTGCATCCATTCGAGCAAACATCGGTAGTGGAACTTATGCCCACAATTTGATAATTCTTTGCAATTAAGGAGCTCAGTCAAGCAAATGGGGCAATTCTGGTCAGGCGCCGATGTACTTTTTTTGAACAAGCGATCGAACCGAGCCATCAATTTGTTATAATTTCTATATTTACCAGTTGAGCTGTATAGAGTTTTGATAGCTGATAGAAGGGCTTTGATGATGGAATAGATCCACATGTACTCTAAAACTCCCATTCTTTGGATTATTGTTTTGAGGAAAAAACGGATTAGATTGTAATAGTGCCAGACTCGTATCGAACTACAGGCTATCTTATCTATGAGATCTAACTTATAGGTAGGTAGCACTTGGTTGATGTTGTGATTGAAGTAGATCAACATATCTTTCTAGCAGGCTGCACCAACTAAAAATAAGAAAGCTCCATCGATGACGAGCATCATGAGAGGGAAGACCAGCAAGTTGATAATTTTGATGCTTATGCCCATAAATACAAAATTCAGGGCGAGGAATAGTGCGAGTGAGGAGGAGAATAAGATTAATCCTAGTGTCTTCGAGTTAGACAATATTTTTATCAGCTTCGAGTCGTAGTTGTAATTTTTGATGAGAGTTTCCCTTTCGTACTTGATGGTGTAGATAGCTTTGCGGAGGATGCCGATACCGACATAGCTGAACATCCATACTCCCAAATCAAAAATATTCCAGTCGACCTCACTCAATACTAATATTATTATGGCCAAATGGTAGAAGGGAGAGTACTCGAGGGTGGCAGCATCTTTGTCTAAATGCAGTTGGTTGATGCGGAAGTAACGTGAAAGGAGCAATTTGGTGGCGAGGTAGATGATGATTAGCATGACAAAGATGAAGAAGGCCCATTCGGAAGTGATGGAGGGGAGAGTGCCTGAACTCCAGAGGTGCCTTGGATAAATGAATGAGTACTCAGCTAGCTCGGTCGGCAGCTCCCACATTTAAAATATAAGAACCTACAGTACAATTCAGTACATATCTAAATGCCCTAGCAATCCAATTTATTTATCAAGGTTCATACATAGCATAACATCACTCAGCGTTCTTCTCAACGACAGGTTCTTCTGCTTTTTGAGGTTACTCGGCTTTGGGCTAGACTTGGGCAGCGGGCTTCTCTTCGGCCTTCTATTTAGGTTTCTTGGCTTCTTTAGGCTTCTGCTCCTTGCCTGCTTTCTTTTCCTTGGGCTTTTCTTACTCAATGTAAGGAATGAAGTCAGTGCCAACGATAGGTTGCAAAACCTCAGGAACTCTGAGACCCGTTTCAGTCTGGTAGTTTTCAAGGATGCAGCAGAGGGTTCTCTCAGTGGCGCAAAGAGTACCGTTCAACATATGCACGTATCTCTTTTCCTTATCCTGAATTACAACATTGTTTACATCTTTTTTTCCTCTGAGGCGGATCTCCAAATTCCTGGCCTGGAACTCTGTGCAATTTGAGATTGAGACCAACTCTCTATAATCATTGTAGCCGGGGAACCAAGCCTCCAAGTCGAACTTCTTAGCAGCAGCATCGTTCAGAGCTCCTGAGACAATTGAGATCACTCTGTAAGGCAGTTTCAATGATTGATAGAACTCTTCTGAAACTTTTAGCATATCTTCGAACATTTCCCATGATTTCTCAGGTGTGGTGATGCAAAATTGTTAGATTTTTTCGAATTGGTGAACTCTGAAAATACCCCAGGTATCCTTGCCATGAGCTCCGGCTTCCTTTCTGAAGCATGATGATACGCCACCATATCTGATGGGCAACTGGCTTTCTTCTATCCACTCGTGACGGTGCATGGCTGAGATGGGCTGTTCTGAGGTAGCGATGAGATATGATTCGTCTGCTTCTGTCTCGCCTTCGACTTTGTAGAGATTTTCGTGGAAGTCGGTCAATTGGCAAGTTTCTGCCATGATTTCACGCTTAAGGAAGAATGGTGGCTGAACAAGATCATATCCTTTATTGTGGAGGAATGTTGCTCCATAGTTGATGAGGGCATTGTTGAGAAGTACTCCCACTCCTTTGAGGAAATATCCTCTGTGTCCGGCGACTTTCTGACCACGTTCAGGATCATATCCTCCGATAGCCTGCAGAACCTTATGATGGTTGAGCCCTCCTCTTTTTTCTGTAATTTTGATGTCAGGCAATTCTCCCCACTTTTTGATTACCTGGTTGTTATCTTCGTTATCACTGACTGGCACTGAATCGTGGACAATATTTCCCAGAGCATTGATCATTTTGTTGATATTTCTAAGAACAGCTCTTTCTTCCTCCTCAACCTGTTTTTGCTTGGCCTAATTTTCATTCTTTTGCTTGATCTATTCCTCACAAGGATCGGTTTTATCTGCTTTCTTCTTGTTCTTGATCAATGTGCCGATATCGTTCCATTCCTTTTTAAGGCTGTCTAGATTGTAGCGAACTAGATAGGGTGGATGGTACCTTTGCGCCATTCATTATCTTGTTCGATGATGGCGTCAACCATCTTGGGATCTCTGTAGCGACGTCTTAAACTTTCTCTGATCTTTTCGGGATTGAATCCTTTGTCCTCTCGGAACCAATTTATGTCGAGTCCTGGCATAAAAACAAATATTAATTTTCTTTTACAAAATTATTAAAAAATGGAGCCTTAAGATCCGAATCAGGCACTTCGCATAAAAATACAATAATCAATCGACCGCTCAGCCGAGTTAATCACTTCCAATAAGCACTACGAGTTCACCCAAAAGATAAAAATGCTAGCACAGCGCAAAGCACAAACCCATAAACTTCTGGAAGCTTAGCTCTTGCTCTAGCTGGGAGCCAAGAAAATGTTGGATCAAAAGGAAATTGAATACAATGCTACCCATGACCTGATCATTGCTTTGATTGAGTTGTACGAAGAGCACAAAGAGTTGTGGAAGTCGGGGAAAGCACGTAAGATATGGATGAATTTAGTGGAACTGTACAACTTGTTGACGAGCAAGCCCAACGATAGGAATGTTGATTATTTCATTCGGGTGCTCAAAAAGTTGAGCTCTATTTAGGAAAGTCCAGAAATGGTAGAGTATATTGTCAGTACACTCGAGATCAAAGGTCTCTTCTATAAGGCCTAAAACATCATAGCTCATCTAGAATTATCTCGAGTGACCCGATTCCTATAAAAATGGCACGAAAGAGTAGACAATGACGAATACGCCATTATTGTCTCTCGTATGGCTCTCTTGTATTTGTTTTGTTTATTCAGGAAAGGACTCGAGGGCACTTTTGATGAGTCTCAGGTCCTGCTGTCAGATTTGGACTCATTGAATCCTTTTGTCAAATTTGTAAAATTCCTGATCTTGTCAGTTCAGATGAAATCGAGGGACGGCTTCGACAAGATAGGCACCGAGTATCACAATTTTTTGAAATCTGACTCTTTTTTCGAGGAGATCTACACCTCATATGGAAGCAAGTTCTTCAAGAAAGAGAAAGGAAATGCTGGCCTGTTGAGTCTACTCGAGCAATGATCAAATGTGTAATTAGGTTATATCTACAAGCATATAGGTAAAATAGTATCAGTTGTTGTTGTCCTCGTGCCACTGTTCGTCTTTCATCCACTCCTGAGGATCAAAGTTTATTTCTAGCTACTCCTATTTAAGAAAGGGATAGCGAGGGGCAGTCATAGCAGGTTTATCCTCATGTTTGGAGCTGCAACTAGGAGATGGGTGTGAATTTCTGCTTACCCTGCCCAACAATCGTAGCTAAGGAAAGGCTTTCTTTTTGTTGCATGAGGGGCTAATAAAAAAGTTGCTTTAGTATTCCTCGTAGATGCAGTCGTCTTAATTGGGATAATTTTCAAAAGGAATTTGTCTGAGGTTGTTGTCCTACTTGACATCCTGATTCTGATGAAGGGAGGGAAACAAAAAAATATCTCTCAAGTTATTGTCCACCTTCTCCCGGCATTCGATATGCGTCTCGATGAATTAAGACCTCTAATTGTTATGCGAGTCGAATTCATCAAAAAATTGTTTCATGGGAACTTACAACTGCACCGGCTATTTTTCCACTTCTGCTTATTTTTTGATAGGAAACTGCGAGAGATGTTCCTAATGTTGATGGGAGAGGGAGTTAAGGGAGTGACTGCTGCTGGATGCTCCTAATTTTTTTGTAAGCTCCGTGTTCTATTTATTTTTGTTTTAATATTAGGAACTAACACTTTTAAGTTCTTCGCAGATTCGATCCACTACTGATGCAGGGATATTAGCAATGTTCGATTATTTATACTTGCCGTTCCCGATTTCCATGATCAGGCTCATGAGCTCGGGGTTCTAGACAATTTTAGACAAAACTGAAGGTTTTATGGACTTCATCGTTAGTGAATTATGCCTGTCGCCTTTGGCTTTACTGATAGTTCGAAGGCATTTCCTGACCGTAGAGTAGAAATGATTTTTAATCGAATTATCAGTCCTGAATAGATAAGGAAGTACCTGCCTGGAAATAGTTTCGATATTTCTTTCCATCTGCTACCACATTGTCGATGAGCTTCGAACATTTTTTAATCTTATTGATGAGTCCAGTCCTCACGGCTGATGCTAGGGTTCAAATGGTTATGCCATCTAGTTAAGAAGTCAAATACCTTTATCTACATTGTTTTCCAGTTCTTTCAAAGGTAGTCCCGACTGAAAGTTTATCTGAGACCAGGCTCCAGTTTTTCGTTCCGTATTTTTTGATGATTTTCAGTAATCTGTCGTCTTCCTAAGTCAAAGAACAAATACGATTTATGACCAGCCTCTTCTGCTCTACATTTGTTTTACTCGGCAAATTATAATATAGTATACAAACTAAAAACTGTCTCATTAAACCTGTCAAAGTTGGCAAAACTATTTCGGATATGGAGGAATGTCACCACTTCTTCATTAGTTGCACATAGTTGCATTGAGACTTTTCGGGTCAGCTACAACAATGGACATGATTTGGCTGTCATCCCCACCCTCCATTTTTTTATTTATCGGCTGCTAAAAAAATATCAGAGTTGACCTCACAAACTCATAGCTAAGTTTATTTTACTTTCATTGTCATTTTTATCTTTCAGTTACATATACTATTTTGTCAGTTAATCTGATATCATCGAACCTTGGCTGATTGTTCTTTTTTGGAATATATCATATACTACAGTCCATTAACATCGATGAGTGAAGAAGGCAACAAATAAAGCGAGATCAACTAAGTGAAGATTGAAGGTGAACTTCTGAAGAGATGTTTCAGCAAATTTCCAGATTTGGAGGGTAAAACTGAACAGGCGCAGTTGATGAAGATGCAAAACAAGTATCAATATTTTTTGAGGAAATTTCAAAAGTTTATTGAGGAGCATCAGAAGTATAAAAATCTATATGGTACTATTGACAAAATGGTCGAAGAAAGGTATCATGTTAACATATTTTAGTCCACAGATCATCGAAGAGAATCGAAGCATTGATTTCATCAACAAAGTCATGGAGGATACATAAAAAAAATACAATAAATTGAAGGAGAAAGTCGACGAACTCAAGAGCAAAAAGGTCAAAAGTCACAACGAAATGCTCCGCCTTAAAAATATTTTGCTCAAAATGAAAGGAGAGTATTTTGAGCTTGAGCGTGAGGAAGAACAAATTTTGCAGAAAAAGAAAGCAGATGACAGCGTTCTTAAAGCTGCTGACCATCTCAAGACGATGTTCAAGATCAGACAGGACAAGAAACAACACAACAAATAATTCAGGATCAAGCCTATCGAGTTAAATCGATTGAATATGGATGTGTCCTTTGCTGAACGGAAGATCGTCTCAGAATTGGATGCTATCAATCAACTCAAATAGGAATTTTTAGCCTCAATTGGCACCACTATGAAGGATTACTACAAACACAACGAAAGAGAGTTGCATTTGCAAGAAAAAGCGAACAAATTAATCACGAAGCGAGAGTTCAACCTGAAAGCCAGAAAAAAATTAAGAAAAATAGATGGCTACGATCCCGATTCAGATGCTTTTGAGGTCTTCAGAATTGCCAACTAGTATGACAGATAATTATAGATTTTTATGCAACTGAGTGAAGAGGAGGTGTTGTAGCGCATTGTTGAAAAAGGCAAAATAGACGAGATGATGCAATTGATCGAGGAGGAAAAACGAGGTTTAATTGAGGCCTACAGAAGAAACAAACAGGAAAAACTACGGGTGTGATCTGTGCATCTATTTTGAGTAACATTTACTATTACATTTCAAAACAATAAAAAATGATGAAATATCTATTACTCATCATCTTGCTGGCAGTCGGCTTGGGGTACCAAGATATCAGCTACTTCGGAGCCATAGCTCATGATTAAAGCTTGGGGGTTATGCAGGCTAATGCAAAGGCCTTTCAAGAGGCCATCGAAAAGGCTAAAAATAGCGAATCGATCAATGACGACAGAGTGGTGTTGGTTCCCAGTGGCAAAAAATACTATACTTTACCTTTCGAGATTGTAAATGCCTCCGACATAGTTTTGGAGGTGAGGGGAAAAATCGCAGCTTGCAACAGGATTAAGCACTGGCCAATTGAAAATTCGATAAACAAGAAATTTCAATACCAGCATTTCATATGGATACGCAACAGTAACAACATTACCTTAAGAGGAGGTGGCACAATAGACGGGCGGGGGTATATCTGGTGGTTAAATGCTTGGTTGGTGACCAAAAAATATATGCCTGCTGGAGCTGGTCGACCTAAGTTGATATATTTTTAGCATGGGAGGAACATAAAGGTTCATGATTTGGTGTTGAAAAATTCACCGGCTTTCCATTTACAGACCAGCCAGTGCACCAATGGTACTTTTTACAATTTGGACATAAAGGTCAATACAACTGCTCAGTTGGACATTTTGAAGAGAAATTACCTGACCGGTATAATTCCGATGTTTCCTCTCAATACTGATGGGATCGATATTGGAGGTCGAAACTTTCATGTCTACAACATAACTTGTCAAAATTATGACGACGTCGTTGTACCCAAACCGACCAACAATGCACCAGGAAACGAGGTCAACTGCACATAAAATATGCTGATAGAGAATATAACAATTCGTCTGGGTGTAGGCCTGAGCATTGGTAGCGTACCTCCGAATATCAACTGCAATTGCGTCAGAAACATAACATTCCGAAACGCCTACTTCCGCAAACCATTTAAAGGAATATACATTAAGACCAATCCTGGCAATGTGGGAACCGGCATAATTGACAACATCGTATATGAAAACATCACCATGTATGAACCAATATGGTGGGCAATCTATTTAGGCCCACAGCAACAGAAACAACCAGACAAAGGTGGTCCAGGTTGCATGTTGTATCCGTTTGATCCGAAGGGTACTTGCTCGACTCAGCCAAGAATCAACATAACAAACATAGTGTTCAGAAATGTAGAAGTACAGAAAAGTTTATTGTTTCCTATTATTCTCAGATGTAATGCTTCTAATCCTTGTACAAATGTGACTTTTGATAATGTGCAGGCTAGGAGATGGTTGATTGGGAAGAAAGATAAAGGGTATGTGTGTGAGGAGGTTACGGGTCGTATTAGGAATTCATATCCTAAGGTTGGTTGTCTTCAAAGCGAGGAAGGAGATAAGTAACTGACTGTTGAAGAAAATCCAGAAATAGGAGAAGAAGAGGATAAGATCGACGAGAGGATACTGTTAGAAAGACTCACAAAAGCAGCCGAGGAGCATCCCTATATTGACTAGGACGACTAAATGTTCCTTTCCTAGGCCTAAATCAGATAGGACTCCCACCATTTCAGAAGAAACATAATGATCTTAAGCTAATCCTGAGCTTGCTGTCTTCAAAAATTATTTTATTAATTACCTGTCATGAAAAAATAGACCTCTCTCACTCGCCAAAGTGAATAATAGTACCCTTTCTAGGAGCCTGATTTTATGGAGGATTCCAAACCTCCAGAAGTGCACCTCAAATACCAGTAGTTCAAATGTCCTAAATATTACGACAATCTCAACCTGACACCATGGGCATCGCCTGGTCGATTGTCCCCCAAACGTTTTTAGATAAATAGTCCTCCAAAGATCAAACATGAGCGAAATAGCATCAGAACGATTCCTGTCCGTTCAAGGCTGTAGACCAGAAAACGTAAGAATCCTGAGTAGAAACCGGAATAGTTAAAAATTAATAGCACATTTTTGGAATTCCGAACAACCAGTTCGGCTTTTCCTTAAAGAAAAAACAGTGTGCACAGTATCGAAACGCAGAAGGTCTATCAGCCCAAAATCATAAACATTTGCAGTAAAGCTCAGTTGGAAGGACACTCCAAGTATGATGCGCGAGGTAGTCGTAGTTTAGACAAAACCCCTAAAATGCAATATTTGTAAAGAAAGTTCAGATTCAAATATTGTCCAAGTGTATCACCAGGTAGAAGCAAGAGTGTTAGAGTATCTAGTAATCTCAACGACTCAATTTTTACAAGAGTTGCTCAGAGGGAGAATCATTTGACTCGGTCAAAGGAGTAAAAAAGATAGAGAAGTCCTTCACCTAATTGGCATCCTCTGACAGTGTATCGAGCATACAAAGAAGGCAACAGTATTCGCATAAGGAAAGCCGATTTTATGAATTGATCACTCTCATTTTTTTGTCGTTGCTCTTCCGTCTATTTTTATTGTCCTATCTCATAATGCAATTACTTGAATGGGCTGCACGACAAACAAACAATACGTGGTGCTCATATTAGTAGGCTCAGCAAGGTCCAAATCGATCAATAATAACCTGGTTGAATAACTGCAGCGTTTTAGAGTGGAGCATCAACTGCATTTGAAACTGATCATCCCTGATCTTGAGCATTTGCCACTTTTCTCTGCCGATATTGAAGAACAAATATGTAACGTTCTTAATATGCAGTTTTACCGAAATCAATTAGAGCATTGAGAGCACATGCCGAATTAGCTGATGCCATTATCTTTGTCACACCTGAATATAACGGAAGCGTGTCACCGCTCATCCTCAACGCTTTTGTCTGGCTATCCCGTTCTTATTCTGAAAAAGGGTCACCTTTGTTCAAGAAAAAAGCAGGGATTATGAGTGCTTCCTATTTGAGCGAAAATCAGATAGTTGACTGTATCGAACTAGGTAGACATATGGAGATGACCTTCTTCAAGGAGTCATTTTATCTTTTCCTTGGCAATAAAGTCGTTAATGAGGAGGGAAGGCTCAGTTCGGCTTACGAGAAAGGCAGATTAGAGGACTGGTATCACCAATTTTTGCTCTTTGTTTTAGAGAAGTGAGGGTAATATCATAAAATGATAGATATAAGCTTATCAGATCATTTATTTCTAGTAGAAGGTCTCCACATCTTTGATTTTTGTCACCACGTCGAAAAAGCTTTCGGTGGTCTGATTTGATATCTTCAGCTGGAGTTACAAAAATTCACGCATGGAAGTCGACAGCTGTTTGTGGAAGTATTTGGTATGCCGGTAGCATTCCTCATAGAGCTGAGCATTGCAGAGGCCATAGTATTCGCGTAATTTAAGTACTTAATTTGATTATTTGGGTAGCATTATATCGAAGGCTTCCTATTTGTTGGCAGGCTTTGGTATATCTTTGTCTTTGAGGCCCCATTTGCTCATCTTCCCCTCCGAAAATAATTTTTCCTTCTTCTTCATAAGTGTGTTTCTGTGCTGCTGATACTCCTGCTCTTTGACTTTCAGTTGCTCCACCATTTCTAATAGGTTCAGTTTATACAAACTTTCGTATTTTGTCATGCTGTAAATTTCCTTTCTGAAGCTTTTGGCATGCTAGAGAAGTTATTATCTGAGTATTGAATGTTTTTACGCATATTTGTTGCTTAAAATTTGGAGAGGTTGAAAAATGGTTTTGGTCTCAAGCTCAGGAAGTTCTATTTAGGATCGAAGTGCATTTTAGCGACCTATCAGATGGTTGCAATTTCCACCGATAGCTTTGAAAAGTTCAGCTGCTGCTTCGAAGTTGGTGGCCACTCCCTTGAAATTTTTGTATATTATAAGTAGGAAATTGTGTACTTTCTGATCTCAGGTTGGGTGTCTTTGAGAAATTATTGGATTTTCATGATCCGGGAAGTGGTCACCTTCTCGGTGGTAACAGAAACATGTCCATCGATGGTCTTGATCTTCCTCAGAGGTAGGTTATTATCAAGTTTGTTATATTGATTCCTGTATTTCTCAAATTATTTAGTATCAGCCGATGTCAAAAATTTTTAAAATACGCCATCTGAGCAAAGCTCAGGAGTTTTTGCGATGGTGTTCAGAAATTTTTCAAGCATGTACATACGTTTGTTTAGATATTTTTATTCGAATTTGACAGTCTTGCCCTTTTTAGGAAGTGGGGGCACAGGGAAGCCAGGGTAAAGCAAACTTAGGGTATCTCTGAGCCAGGCGAATTAATTGTATCTTCTATATACGATTGAACTGAGAGATGGGGTTGCGACTGTAAATCTGACGTAGGCCCTCTCGAAGGCTCCTCCTTACACTTTATCGTGCTTGGTGACTTTAATCGTTAAGTCGTTCTATTTGTAGATAGAGTTCATGATCTTTTGCTAACAATTTATTTGCTAGACGTAGAGGTGGTCCTCATGGAGAGAGGCTCGCTTAGTTGGAGATGGGAGTTCAGGCATAGAGTCGACTTTTTATGGAGACTAGACAATCTTTTCCTCTCTTTTTTATTCTTTTTTGGGTTCCTCTACTTTCATTCCTTTAGATTTTTTGAAGGCAATGACAACCTTGATAAGTTCCTGTCCTGACCACTGTTCAAGATCATCTCCTTTTTTGGCATTGGTGGTTATAAGAAAGGCCATAAATTATGCTCCGTCGAGTCCTGCCTCCAGAATTTATGTTCTGAGGTAGGTCTGTTTCTGTTCAATGCTATTATCCATCAATATATCTCTTTAAGATCCAAGTCAACAAGATACGACTCACAATAAATTCAATCACTTAGTTTTTTTCTTTTGAGTTTTTCTCTGACTGTTGCTACTTTTGGTCTTGGTACGTGAGATAATGACCCTCTGGACATCGATTGTCATTTTTTTCTATCTGCTGGCACTTTTGGTCTTGATTTCAAATTCGTTGACGTAGTTGTCGTGGGCACTTTTGGTGTTTTTGGTACGATTGTGAGTGGCTGTTGAGAGTGGACTTCGATGTAAAGTTTTTTTGGTGGTCACCATAAAATCTTCTTATTTTTCTTATTCTGCATCTTTCTAGGCAATTGATGGCAAAATAGCTGAAGAATTATCGCTGTATCGATTGGATATGCTATAATACGACTTGAACTTGTTCCTATCTGCTCGATTCCGATTGCCACGAAAATCTATATCCTCCTCAGTGCAAAGCAAATCTAAATCTTCCTAATTGTCGACCTACTTCGATTTTTTGTAAATCTATGTGATTTCTTAGAACTATTTGATGAACTCGGCTTCTTGCTTGGGAGCCTTCTTGGTCTTTTTCCTCTTGGGTTCTGTATTCTGATGCGAAATAGATATATATTTAGGATGCGGTTGATGAGCAGGCACAGTGAGTAGTGAGGAAGGTTGATAGAGCATGATCGGTTTTTTCTTAGTTTTAGGTCGTTCAAGCGAGCTATTGGATTTCTTATGGATGATTAATTCTTTGCTTTTGGGCTGCAATTTGATTTTCATTGTTTGATTCAAATTTTAAAATCATAACGTACCAATCAATAGTATATACATCAAAAAAATCAAGAAGTTGGTTCTGTTAATAAATCGATGACGGTTTCAATTAGTTATCTGCCACTTTAGGTCGGTCTGCCCATTCCTTCTATTCTGAACATCCTTTCTTTGAGCTTTATTTTTATTCGTTAGGTGTGGTCTTTCCATAGATAGCTGATGAGGAATGTGTTACTGTCTTAGTCATATTGTCCGTAGGGGAAAAGATGGTCTAGATATTTTTTCCCTTTCTTTAGCAAATCTTAGCATGAGTTGTATAGAGTTGTGACGTAGGGGGTGCCAGAGTCTTGGTAGAAAGTGGTGGTATCAGAAAAACTGCATTTGATAGGTGTGGCAAGGTTGTAAGGAGTGAGAGGCAATTCCAACATATAGTCTTCCTCTTTCTTCTCCAACCTTTCCTCATAAACAACCCTAATATGCAAAATGCTGGGCAGAAACACCTCCTAATCTCGTGTTCCTTTGATCTCAGTTTTGAATTTGAGCTGCTTGTCGACCATAATTTTATCAAATTGTCTTTGAATACTTTCCGAATATATAACTGAGTTTTCATTAAGGTCGATTTAGAGAGAATCGCAGTGATGCTTGAGGGTGAAATAGAGAGTCATCACTTTTTGTTTTAGACTATAGCCGATTTAGAGTAGCTCGTTGTTGATCAGGAAGCAGCGATTTGACATGATATTCTTTTTGACAGGTTTGGAATATCCCTTGATGTTCGGCAGGCGTAGCTTGAGGACTTAAGATTTGTAGTTTTTGAGGCTCATTCGGGATCTGATTGAACTTTCTCTTAGCTCTTTTCCCAACCTTCTCGAGCTTTGTGAGGAACGTAAAGATTGATCGCTCTTGTTTTGTTTTAGAAGCTGCTTAATTATTTCGTTCTCCTTCTTCAAAAAATAGGGATCTTATTGAATAATCTCTTAGGTCTTGGCTTGTAAGGTCTTCTTTTCTTTTTCTTTTTCTTTTAATAATTTTTCATATTATTAGGTTTATAGTTTGAGCTGGCCAAGTTGTCTTTCTAGCTCGTGCATTTTTTTGAGATCTGGCATTTCGACTGGCTTGTTCATTAGTTTAACTTTTGGCAAAGAGCGAAGTGAGCTCGATAGAGAAGAGGCTTTCTATCTTTTTTGTTTTCTTTTGAATACTCCACTGAAATTGCTGGGCACACTGCTATTATTGCTGGACAGTGATTGAGAATAAGGTTGTATTGAGTTAGGATGGATCTAGCTATCATCGCTGACAACCTCCTTGGTCAGATAGATATTCTTAACTTTCTATATCTTTTAATCTTCTGATTTTTTCTTGAACATGACAAGATCTTCCTGTCGACTGTTCAGACTTCTATTGGACTAGCTTCTCATTGGGGCTTTGGTATTTTATGTTCTTTTGTCTGCAGGATTTGAATTGACTGATATCAAAGCATTTTTGGACATTGGAGTAAATTCATCGGGGGTTGTGATTTGCTATTTTTGTCTCGATTTGGGAGGACTCAGATTGAGATCTTTGAGAATCATTGAAGAGTCGTTTGTATCGCAAGAAAATGCAAATTTTGGTTTTTTGATACTTTTTGGCAACCTGGCATCTTTATCCATGCCATACTCGATCAGCTCATTTTATGATTTTTTTATTTGAATAGAGTCCTCGAAGTATATTTGAGACCCTTCATTCCCAAACTCAGGAAAGGTCGGCACTAAATCTTTCTATTATTTCTCAGACTTGACAATTGAATGAGGATCGAAGTTGACAAAAGATCCAGAATCTTCATTTGATATTTCTTTGTTCAAGTAGACAGATTCGATGTTGTCTTTTTTCTTATTTTATTTGTAACTGAATTGTGAGGAATTTAAGAATGAGGATTGTCGGGATGAGGAGGCTGGTGTTTTTTGGGGGGTGTTGCTGTTGTGGGCGTAAACTGTTCTTGCCGATGGTTCATGAACGTGCTTTGAGGAATACTAAACCCTTTAGCCTGAGCCTTGAAATTTTTTTTGATATCTTAATTCAGGGCTTTTTCTCTTAAAGGATGCTGTTTTTTGAGATTTGCCGCTGTAGTAGATATTGTCCCTCTAGAGCTCTTCTTTTTGTGATAGATCTATGTCTGGAAATTTGGCGTTATGGGCTCCACTGCTGCTGATATCACTAATCGAACTATCACTCTGCGTAAACCTCTTTTTCAGCAATCCAACAGCTTTCCCTTTTTTAACACTCCTTCTATGTTATTTCTCCTCCTCATGAGAAGATTGAAGCATACTCCGACTGAAGGAATTCATCCTATCTGAGTCAGATTCGGTGATAGTCAATTCATCTAGAATATTCTCGTAGGCTGCTCGCTGTTTGTTTTGGCTGTTAAGACAAAAGTTGGTATCTTTGAGGATATTGACTATATAATTTTCTAGTTCGAGGTTTTGGTCGATGACGAAGGAGCGTTTTGTGTCATTGCTGTGCCTCATTTTGTTTATCTTGTTTGAAAAGCTAAATATCTTTTATTGTACTCTTTAATTTCAGGCTGATAGGCGAGCTTGTTTGGCTTTTTGAGCCAACTGACCATTTCACACGATTATTCGTATAGTCTCGTAGAAAGGCCCACCAAGCGAGTCATGTCATGCCAAATGTGATAGTAATCCACCAACTTGTTCAAAACTTCACTAGAGATTTGATGCTTGACGCTGGGCAAAATTTGATTATTTTTGAAATCGACAGGCAGCAAATACTCCAGCACAAGTGGAAGACACTTGCAGTTAGCAATTTCAATTGCCTCGATCTATCCTAAGGAGTAGATGGAGTGCAAAAAATCACAGGTTGTGGTTAAAAATTGTGGAACGATGTAATTGCAAGTTCTATAGAGAAGGGTGGTGATGCAATAACTGTGTAAGGGAGTATGTACCTTTAGGCTAACTCGACCATACCTGCTAGCAGGAAGGCTGTCTATTGATAGCAAGTGGGTTAGGTTAGACATTCCTCCACCTTGTCGCTGATAAATTAGGTCAGCGCCTTGAGATGCTCCCTAAAAATAGGACTGTACTCGCTCAAGCACTTCCCTAATCTCGTCTTGTCCTCCTCCGTGAAGTGGTCAAGTTAGTGCGTATAACTGTGTTCCTTACCTTTCCTGTACAGACGATTCTTGATTTTGTACTTGCTGTATGGATGGTACTTCAGTTGTTCTCCGAAGAAAACTATGAATTCTTCAGCAAAAGTCAGCATTTCTTTGTAGCTATCAAGGGAATCTTTGCTCATATTGCTCTTATCGCCAACAGCATCTCGATACATCAGTTCGCATCTTTTGAGCAGAGGTCGGTCTTTATAGAATTCGCCGATGGACAGTAACCAAGGTGCAATGTAGACATGAAAGAACAAATACGCGGGGAAGGAGCCTGTTAGTAGCAAAGTTTTAAAGAACTCGAGGATAATTATGTGACTGCTACATTCTGTATTTTTTTGGTAGAGCAGATAGCTGAGCTCCCGGACAATGTATTGCAGTTCCTGTCTGTGTAACAAAAAATCTACAAAGAGCTTGCTTGGCAATGATGGACCAAGTTGTCGACTCTCCTTCTGGGCGATAGTTCCTAATTATAGATTAGTTCCTTAATCTGTGACTTAACAACCGACATTCACTGCTTAAATAATAATACTGTCTTTTGTACATATTTCCACAGAAGAATAAACGGCATTCACACAGACAATCATTTGTTAGTTGATGTTTGTTCATCAATCGTCCTAACGGATGAAGGTCTCGATTAGGTTCATCCTCTAGCCTTGATGTTAGTTCACTCCTTCTCCTTCTTGATGTCTAGCTACATTGTATATTTTCAGCACCCAGATGATGGGTATGATGTGATCGAGCAAATTTCCGAAGCCGTTGAAGCCAATAGTTTTAAAAACATTGCTCTAGAAGGATCCAATACATTTCTCGCCAAAATCAAAACCTGGGACTCCCTCCATAGGCAAAATGATGAAGAAGACTGCCAACACAACTCTATACAGACTAGTGATGATCATGATAGTATATTCCTTCTTTAGTACTCCTAAATCACTTTGCTCTAAAATATTGGCTTGTTCGAACCTTTTGATAAATATGCTCCGAGAAATGCATAAGATGACGTTGCAGGCTAGGCAGTCAAATACGAGCATATAGATGTTGAGTTTCACATAAAATTCAATGTGATCAGTGAGGGCGAAAATATTCAAGAGCACTATGGTTGCAATCATGGCTATTAACCGAATATAGTAGTAGACACTGATGAATTGACTGAAGCGGATCTACCAACGAGCCATAAAAGAAATGGGAACTGACGAGTACAGCCCCTTAAAGAATATTTTACAGATAGACAAAAAGATAGTTTGGATGATGAATGCCGGTACCACGTCAACTCGAGTAAAAGTACGTGAATAGTCCTCCATATTGATGCTGTAGTTGCCATTGATCTTCATGAGATAGGTAGAGGTCTACAGTATAAGTTGATATGAAAAGATCACACCCCATAAGATGATAAGGATGTATATGCGTAGTATTCTAAGGCCTCTGTCGCGAAGACGAATAGTGATTCTTGCTCGGATGAAGGTCAGAACAACAAGAGTAATTGTAGCAGCCAGGTAACAGAAAAGAATGATTGTGTCGGCTAAATTGCGACAATCCCAATAGCAAAATGTACTCATTGAAATTGATTATTAACTACACCATCACAAATGCAAAATGATCCGCTTTAGAGATACTATGAAGTAGATTCGGAAATGCTTAAATTGGATATCAAACTATCCAGGTTGCCCTTCTCAGGGATGGGTCTGTTTGCCAAGGCAGATATCAATAAGGGTGAACTCATTGCTTAGTATTATGGTTCAGTGATAAGGAGTGAAAATTCGATGGATCGGGAGTTTGCTTATTAAGACAAAATGGTCCTTATTGACTCTAGTTACAGTGTTATCAGCAGAGGACCAGCTTCAAGAGCAAACGATATCGTCAGATGGTAGCCTTAAAACTATAACACTGAACTCTTTCGAATGCTCAGAAAAAGACAAACTTTTCCCACACATGCCAATCTCAAGCACAACGCCAAGATAAGCATCGACCAGAAGCAAAAAGCTTTTCTCCGAGCAACAAGAGAAATCAAGTCAGGCGAGGAAATTTACATAGATTACGGGTTCGAGTATTGGGATTTTTTCTATAAGGAGTAGCTGAATAGGAGATAGCAGTGATTGTGTACTATAGTATAAGTGATAAACATTTATCAGGCGTTTTTAGAGGTTGAAAAGGCCTGGAATTTTTTGGATAGACTCTTATAATCGCAGTTTTAGGTGAATTGATCCTTATGTTCGCTGAATGAACCTCGTGAGCATTTCAATAGTTCTTTCTTGGCTGGACAGATTACACTGCTCTTCCTTCTAAATTCACTGCCATAGGTGGTCCCTAAATTAGATAAAATAATACGACTGAATTGCATTCTGTCTCCGGGTTGCTGATCTTTCTTCTCAACAACTTTGACCTTCTGAGCGTGGTATTCAGGATTGGGCTGGGCAAAGCAGTTATCGTAGGTGGTTGAGCCGAGCCAGTCATATCCTGTTTTGAGCTGATCAGGCCGATACTTGAACTCTTAGCGAGTAGCAGGTCGATTGACATAGGAACGTGAGTATGTACTTTTGCATCTGAGGGGAAACTGTCCTCTAGTGTGTCTATCTGTCGGTTTGACGTATTGATTCTATCCTCGATGTCCGGGGTATTGTGCCGAATATGAGGTGATTTCTTGAGCAGGTCCAGTCATCGAAAAGGAATCACTTGGCCTATTTTTTTCAACGGAATCTCCCTTCCTTTCTGTGAACTGATTGTGATAGGTGGTTTTCATGTCCAAATGTGGCCCTTTCAATTTTTAGTATTCTTTGGCCACAACAATGAGGCTTTTGTTAACTTTTTGAGGCTGATACGACATATTGTAGATGGTAGATTTGGTGAGGTCAGGTTTGATGGTGTGCATTTTACACAAATGTCGGCCACAGTTGCATTCCTGGCACAGACATAGCTGAGGTTGGTGATGACAAAAGTTGCTTTATGTTAATTCTGTGACCGTCCTTCTGAACTCCTTATCATCTCTGGGTGTATTTCTAACCTATATCTGATGCGAGTGTGCAGTCTGTGGTTAATTGGGCAAGGTATTTGTAGGCTGGAATGAGGAGGATTTAACCCTAGATTTAAACTTTTGTTTGAAGAGTTGTTTTTTGTATTGCTGTGGTGTTTTCATCCAACTTCCGTACATTTTATTTATTTTATTCTTAGAAATTACATCCTTTTAATTATCGTCATATTTTCATCAAGCGTTACATGCTAGTCTGTACAACATAACAAAAGAATAAACATAACAAAGTATAGGGTTATGGATCATTTTGAAAGGAAATCATTCGAAGGGTAGTTTGCGGTCGTCGTAATTTTAACATTGCATCATACTCTTGAAGTATTGGTAGTCGGGTTGAGATGAAAATTTGCCTCTGTAGGTGTCTAACTCAGTGGGAAGGGTTTGTTGGAGAGCTATGTAAAATTTTAGGTCGGAGTCACAATAACGAGCTGCTAGTCTGCCTAGCCAATTTGTGTTTCGTAGCTTGTTATCGATTTCTTGACGACTGTGGCTCATAGATCAGTATAAAACTATAATAAATGACTGCAGTCACAGGAATAGCACAACTTCTTGGCACTACCATCTTGCTTCTATTTCTCTGGTGGACCGTCGCCACTATCACCACCTACACACTCATAGTCATCTCCCTTCTGGCTGAATTCTTCATGGCGATAATTGTAGTGATCGGATAGCAATTCAAATCGAACATTATGCTTTTGGTAATATGGATCATGCTTATTGGAATTTTCAAGGGGATATCGTTGGGCAGATTGGTGTATAAATCGATGATGGGGGTGGTGACATCGGCTGCCGTAAGTGGGCATCAATAATGCTCGATTTGTCTCAATTATGATTGTAATGTCATGTTGATACAGTGCCGACATTTTTTCCATGTTGGATGTTTGGAGCAATGGAGAAGAAATAAATCAACGTGTCCCAATTGTAGATTACCCCTTCCTTCACCAAAACAATAGTTAACATTTAAGATGGCTAAGTTGTTCGTCGATAAGTGTCCAAAATCATGTATAGTCATCATCCTTGTCTGGCTGTGGTTGACATTTCGGTGAATTATGCTGATTGATGCTTTTGATATTTTATCCTCTCTTACTTTGCGCGACTTTGGCTAGTTATCTAAAATCAATATAAAGGCGGCAATGATCGATGATGGAGCACTTACAAACAACGGCATTCACCAACTGTTCACAGATAAATTTTAAGGTCAGAAGTTCACTCTTCAACTCTTAAAGGTCTTCCCCAGTTAGGCTGAACAAACCAGGTACTATGTATATCTATGTCAGGGTCTTCATGTCAGATGGACGAGCTTGGATTCAGGGAAAAATGGTAGGTGAGGCCAAGCAACTGTGCCAGAGAAGTATGAGTGTAGTAAATGTAGGTGAGGTGAAGGACAAAAATGTGGTACAGTTCAAATCGGAGGATATCGAGATGATCGATGATGGCTACACTTTTGTGCTAAAGAGAGTAGAAAATATCAATACAACGGCTCACAAAATGATCGGAGAGCCTATCCCGTACGACGATTAGTTCAAAGCAAAGGTACAGACATAAGATATCAAAGGGGCTTCATAATGTACAGGTGGAGGAGAAAGAAAAGCCCACCATTGTCGACGCTTCAGTTCTAAGCATCGAAGAGATAAAATTGATGAAAGTTGGACAATTATCAGGAGCGGTACTGGGGAAAGTTGTATGGAGACCATAAAAAGTGACGACCTTTATGAACATTCGGATCCAAGATCAGAATGGATAAGAGATCCAGATTTGTATTTTTGGTTCCCAACTGCAGAAGTTCAGTCCGATGCTGACAATAAATAATTGGTACAGATTCGAGAATCCACAATTACAGATGAACAACAGGTTAGGAGAGCTGTAACTCAAATTAACTGGTGTGTCCAATGTTGTAAAAGTCAAGAACTAAAATCTGAAGGAAGAAAAACCTGGAATTTTCAGGTCGGATACACATGAAAAGATAGAACAAAGTCAGACAGGCCTTAGTGCTGCCAAGAGATTCATGAAATCTGGAGAGTTGAAGCCGAGCGGCTTTCTCTAGAAGTAGTTCATCCTATCTGAATTCGATCCTGAAGCAGATAACAAAAAGATCGACTACTTCCTTACTGCAAGGGTCCTTAATATCAGCAGATGGGGGGAAGGTAATGGTGCTCGCAGATTTCTCTCGTGCGTGGACAAACATGGTGACAAATTTGAGATCACAGTTTGGAACCAATACGACCACATTGATTTTCAGATAGGTGAGACTTATTTTTTCAGAAAGATGGAGGCAAAAAATTATGGTCCAAAAGTTGATGTCAAGACTCGAGGGCACTATTCAAAAATAGAAGTAAGTGAAGGAAAGATACTGCACAAAAATCAAATAAAAGGTATCAACACCAGCACTTCATTTTAAGACAACCTCAAGCCTCTCAGAGCCCATGAGTAAACTATATCCCTCTTTGACTACAAAGCTCAGGCCGATACTTCAGGAGAGATGGAGGTCAAAGGGAATGTATTTGCTCACATTACTGTCAAAAGTTTGAAGATGAAGTTTGAAAAAGAAACGCAGTAATAAATTCGCAGAAAAATGATCATAGTTCGGTGTCTACAATGTGCATAAAGCGAATACGCCCGCAACAATCCTGAACCCCTGATAATAGATGATGAGATCTTCTGCTCAGAGTGCAAAAAAAATATAAAGGTGCTTTGGAATATCACAGTTTCTCTCTTCGACAATTAAGCTGAACTTTAAGTGGTCAAGCTCAATAGCGATATTACGGTCAAGTTATTACAGATGAGTCCGGAAGATGGCTTGACAAGATATTATGGAAACTACGATGCTTTGAGGGAAATTGTAGCTAAAAGACTCAGTTTTTTGCATGGAGTGTTCAAGGTTATATCCAAGGTGGGAAAGGGTAACATGGGAGCCAAGAGATACTACAATGTTGTTGACTTCTTCGCCAACAGCAAAGAGCTGTAAATTAAACGATCTGAAGATGAATTCAAGAAAATACTTGCCCTTTACAATGAGGTGGTTCTGCAAAATGGTCCAATTCTTCAGAAAACCCCTTTGAATCCTATTGAAGGATTAGGATAGTTAAAAGTAAGAGAAATTATATGAGCCTGATTGATACTGATGATTATGTCAAACTGTATCTATTCAAATCAATAACTTATACAATCATTTGGGATTGTTGGAAAAACTGAACTCGTTTGCATATCGATCAGTCTGAATTGAGCTCACCTTATCTTCTATTTTTTTCAAATTACGCTTGCTCTAGGGCTATATTGTCACCTTACTCCTGGGCAGTTTGACGTGGCACTCTTATAGGTAGTCTGTGTATGCTGTGTAGAAAGGAGGATTTATGCTATGGATGTCCTGCTCTTGCCATTTGCTGATAATGATATCATGGACTCGACCTCGCAGAGAGATGTTGCTGGCTAGTTTGCCATTGAAATGGAGGAAGGAGACTCCTATCACTGATAGGCTTTTGCTCCAGCTGCACTGAATCTTCAGAGGAGAGAACACTGCACTACCAAATTATTAAAACTATATTAGCTCAGGAGGTACCTTTTGGCTGATATCGACGAGAGTGGGAATTTTGACCTTTTCAATCGTCCCGTTTGAACCCCACCAATACATCTTTTTATTGCTGAGCAGCAAAACACAACAGTTATAACTGGCCGATATTTGCAAAGGTTGGTAATTTTTGAATTATGGAAAGTCGATGGTTTTGGGCTGATCGACATTTTGGAAATTGTTGTGTCCAAGCTGTCCATATTTGCCGAAACCGAACGTGTAGACCTTTTTGGCTGAGGTTCTAAGTATTGTATGGTTGGCTCCACAGGCCACCTCTAATACTCTTTCTGTTTGCTGTGGCATCTTGATCAACTTAAGCACGTGATTTTTGGACTCAAACAGTTTTCCATTTTCGATAACATATTATTTGCCAATCGTGCAGTCAGATTTCAACTGCTGATCTTTCATCTTTTACTTGCTCTTCTCTTTCTACTCGTAGACAACTTTCAGCTAGTTATCAATTACTGTAACTTTATCGAATCTCGTGTTAGGTTGAGGTTTAAGCATGACAGAGTTCTCGTAAGTTTTGTATTGTCTGTTCATTCCCCAGACGTAGAGTCGATTGGTGCTAGCAGCTACCGTGAAAGTCTCTCCTACGGTTAAACTCTGAATAGGATTATCTTTCTCCAGAGTTTATTTGACAACATTAAAATAATTAAGCAGCCAGCTATTATTCGGATAGCACAGCTCCATGTCAACAAAAGTCTCGAAATCCAGTACCACATAAAAGATTTAGCACTTGTCTCTGTATTTGTTCAAAAAGGTGTGATAGAGCAATCTGAGAGAATTTTGCATTGAATTTTAGTAGAGAAAGCTGCGGATGAAGATGTTTTCATTGTTTACGTCTGTTTGGTATCCGCCGAAGTTTTACTAATAGATCTAGCGGGCTGTGTTTTTGTTGAAATAATATTAGCGGTAGGCTCTTTGGATTGTTATGGCTGCTCTGCGGAGTTTCTTCAGTCTTTGATGGCAGAGCCAGGACTGGAAAAATCTCTGAAGGTAGCTGACTTTATTGACGTATTTCTAAAAAATTACAGCCTTGGCGTATCCCTTGATATAATTCTCTAAAGCTTTATTAGACTTTTGTTAGAACTTCTTATGTGTGTTGTAGTTGGCAACATTTATCAGACTTTTTTCACCTAATTGAATGATGAACCCATGCAGGTACTTCTCGATCACATTTTTTCGAGCTAGACTAATCTTCCTCCAGGCCCTTTAAATCAGATATTCTTTCATTTTATTGACCACTGCCAATTTTCTTATATTTTTACGTAGTTTATACCGTCTGATCAGATTTACGATCATTTCGACAGCTCTGAATACCTTCTGTTTGTTCCTTCTGCAGACAGTTTTTTTGATGTAGGCTTGAACGATCAGAATATTTTTCATTCTTTTCATCTTTCGGAGCAGGTTTAGTTTAGCCCGAATGTGATGCTGAATGGCAATGACGCCCTGCATGGTCTTGTCGTATTTGTTAACAGTTAACATGGATAGCAGATACTTGCGGATGGTTTTGCAGCTTTTTTTGTATTTTAGTCGTTTGCAGGCAAAAAGAAAAGCTGTGATATTTTTTTGAACCATTTTGCATTTGCGGTTGAGGTCCTCCAAGTAGAGAGCATACTTTTTATTGAAAGTGGTGAAAGCGTAATCTTTAAAGAAAACCATGGTATTTCCATAGAGGATGTCATCCTCTCCAAATCGAGGTAGAAAAGACTTAATTTTTTACTTGATCTCCTTCGGAAAGGCTTCAAGCATGGGATAGTATCGCACCAGCCATTGGAACCTTTTATCAATAGTGTCATAAGTCAATTTGACACAGTATCCGATTTTTTTCAATTTGATTGTATCGAGAATGCCAAGATAACAGATCTGATTGTATGCCACCTCGTCCTCCATTAACAGAGGGGCTTTCTTTGAATTTGATTTTATGCAGCGAATGAAGTGAAGATGACTTTTGCCAATGAGATCAGTTACAAGGTTGTTGATCTAGTGACGAAATTTGGAAGAAAGAAATTTACGGAATTTGTGGTTTTGCTTGGAGGAATCAGATGTTTCGGGGGAATCAGTGAACATAGCGGCAAGGTGAGGCAAAGCTGAAGATCGAGCTGCAGCTTTGAGTTCTTCTCGCACCAAATCTCTGTTTTTTTCTCTGAAACCCATGACGGTATACTCAATATCTTTAGGTGAGTGCCTGATAAGAAACATGGTGGAGGGCAGATTGAAATTGCTCGTGGGAAACTTCGGATGTTTTTTATGTTTGTGCCTCAATTTAGTGATGAAGTTGGAGTCATCAGGTGAGGCAACTGAGCACCACTAATCAAGCAGGTTGAAAATGCTCAGTTGTTCATAATCCATAAGTTACAATAGTATGGCGTTGTCTTCAAAAGGGATATTTTTGAACTTGTTGGACAATCCTTCTTTCTTGAACAACAGCTCCTCTTCTTTGAATATTTTGTTGAGATAGATCTGATGCAGTCTTTAGTTGGTGTAATTGATGAACAATTGCTCTAAACTGTTCTGCTCTAAAATTTCAAATCCATAGATATCCAAAAATCCCAAATTAAGCATTTTCTCACCTGTTTCTGGTACTGACATTGAGTTGATTTGGTTGATGATCCATTGGAACAATTTCTCATATAAAATTTTAGCAAGGGAGTTTATTAACTCTTGGACCTCTCGAGCGTTGAAATATTTTGTCAGAATTTAACTGCCTATTTTGATGGGGTAGCAAGTCAGAGCATTAGAGAGGGTTGTCTTTTTTATTCTGAGCAACTCGCAGACATGCTCGAGAACAAGTTCATTAGATATTTTGCAGCAATCTGAATAAAAAAGTTAATACCTTCATTTTAGCTTTAATAAGGAGTGAGATTGCCCAGCAGAAGAACAGCAGCCAAAACCCGACAGACAAAATCATAAGTATCTTATTTCTCCAATGTAATTAAACTTCTTTTAACTTTCTAAAAAGAGATATCGGGATGTTGTTCATACTGGCTGGGATTTTTAGTTCGAAGATAATTGAAATCTTCCATTTTTAGTTACTTTCCTTGAGTACTACACAAATAATATCTGAAATAGGACTATCTGTTACTTCATTTTTTATTGTTTAGTTAGACCTTTTAGCAGTTCATAGAATATGTGAAAGTTTTGTTCGTCTTAAGATCGACTGATGATTCTTGATTTCTCGAGGAGGTAATTGAATATTCTTACGTTTTTTATCTCCAACTTAGAGTTTAGGGATAAGGCGAGGTATTTACCAAATCTTGAAGAATTGTTGTTCCTGATTGTCTTGCTATTGCCAAATGCCTACAATATTGGATTGCTCAAACTAAGCACATTGTCAATATTCTGGTCCATGCCGGCTTGATATATCTGAAAATACAGCTGCATAAATCTTAGCAGCTCCTTGTTTGCTTCCGTCTTACCGGCTCCTGACTCACCACTGATGATGACAGCCTGGTCAACCTTTGTCCTCTGCAGTTCTGCTAACATTTTGGCTGCGATTGAGTATATATGAGGTTCGTAGTCTCGGATATCGTCTTAGTGGTGGATCAGGTTTTCGATGTAGAACTATTTGAGTTCGTCGAGGTAGAGAGTAGGGATGGGGGTGTATGGGTTGACTGAAATTACAGAGTTTTAGACAAATGTATATATGCGGCTGTTCTCAAGACGTAATTTGAGGGTTTTCAGCACTTCAGGTTAGTTGAGCAAATCAGTGTCCATGAGGTCCCATCTTTCAGGGTTGAACTCTTTATAGGCGGGGTTTCGTTGAAAGAGTACATTTTTTTTAGCTTGCGCATAATTTCCATCCTCCAGCATACAAATGACAATATCGTTGTTAAGTGACTCGACGATAGCTCTAAGAAACTGTCCATTTTTAAGTATCCATACAGGTTCCTTGGGTGCTAGCCATTAATTGGAGTGCATAATGCAATTTGAATAAGGCAATTATAATTGGAGTAGTGATGATGATTAGGGAAAATGTCATAAATGTCAGGAATCATCATGGCAGCTATCCCACCACAGTTAAACATCCAAAATAATTATAAGTGACTGGAGTCACATTTTTCTTTATTTAGAAAATATATTCGAAATGGAAAAGCATAGTACTCTTGTCCTGTTTGGCATTTTAGTCCTACTGCAGGGAATATCCTCCGCCCTCATCTATTATCCGTAGCTACCAGTCGACCGGAATACTCTATACAAGGCGCAGGTTGCTCTAGACAATTGGTAGTCAAATCTCCAAAACACATATGGAACTCCTTATGAAAATCCCAGGAAGATCAAGAGGCAAACAGACCTGGTGGTTGGCCAACTCAGAGAGGTCAGCAAACAACTAGAGGCCTATAACAATGTTGCCCTTGGTTCTCAGAATGGAATATCAGGCTCAAAGAATATCATCATTGGCAATCGAAATTCAGTCTACGGCAACAACAACTACATCTTTTCGGAAGGTTTCTACTACGCAAACGACGTGAAGAATGGTGATGTTTCCAAGCCAATCAACAACTTTTTGGTGAACGACAACTGGGTAGCCGAGTTGGACAAGCGACTTCAAATACCATAGCAGTTACATGACGTTATTTATACCTACACGTGATGATATTTTCCACATTTCACATTATCATATTTCACTCTTACTTAATTTAGCATTTGACACAACATGATGGAAAGCGACAAAGAAGGAAAGAAAAAAATAATGAAGGTCAGCTTTAAGGAGTACAGAGAGTACTGTTTGAAGGTGGAGAGTAGTCTGAACGAACTGGAGGGGTACTCAGCCAAATATCACGTACAAACATGTAAAATATAGGTATCGGCTCACAAGTTTCTAAAAGAGCACGATGGATAGCACCTTGAAATTCTATACAGAGGTTCATCACACATAATAAAAATCAACCTATGCTACTCTATAGCCTATCAGGTTCCAACCTTCTATTTTATGGTATATGATGAAGAAAGTCAACCTTTGAAAATATAAACAATCTATGATAAGTTTATGGACAAAGGGGAGAGCAGCGAATTGTACCCTGGCAATGAGCAGCATGGCATTTATCTGAGTCAAAATCCCATCACAAGATAATATTTCTACACTCTTCATCACTGCTAAATGTCAATGAAAATCGATCATCTAATCCCATTCTACTTGAGTTTACTCAATTTACACCCACCATTGATTCTCAATTGATTTTCAACCCCTCTGTCTCTAACTATCATCATAGATGATGCTCTCGGATAAATTGAGCAAAAATAGAACAATAGAGAACATCAAGTCACTATAGTTTGAGCTGCACCATTTCATCCTGGCTACCTTTCTTTATCTTGAAATCTTCAACTAAACGTTTTAATATTTTGTAAGCTTATTCGTTGTTGGTGCAAGTAAAGGCGGGTTTCATGTGGCTGCCGTTGTCGATTGCGATGAAGTTAGGCTTGCTGAGTCTGTTTGAGTCAAGAGCGAACCAATATTTGAAGGTGCCTGTTCCCCAGATTCTGAGACTGGATTCATTGATGAATTCAACAGATTTGATTTCAGAGATGGGGATGCGTTTACTGGTACCGATGGGGAAGAAGTAGCATTTGATGGTGAGTCCGCTTTATCTAATCTTGATATCTTTGTCATTGTAGAGAACAGGGGCACTGAGGTCCATTTTATTAGCCAAACAACAATATATATAATCCATTAGGACATTTGTGGCTTTTGAGGTACTACTGTTACCAAAATAATAATCCTTCAATTGAAGTCTGATTAGTTAAATCTATTGAATCATTCTCTTTACATTATTTTCTTATAAGAAAAAGACACACCTGTCATATATAATAACTTTTCAAAAACAGGATCATTGAGCAAGGGGTACTATCTAACTATCCTGTACGTTGGTTTGATTCCGATAGGCTTCGACTAACTTATTCAATATTTTATAAGCTTATTAGTTGTTGGTGCAAGTGAAAGCAGGTTGGATGGAGCTACCGGTATCTATTGCAATGAAGTTGTGCCGATCGAATCTGTCGGAATCCAAAGCGAACCATAATTTATAACCGAGGCCCCAAGAGCGATACACACATTTTTGCACTAACTTAACCTATTTGATTTAGGAAATAGGAATACGTTTGCTCGTGCAAGTCGGAAAATAGTAGCATTTGATGGTCAGGCCACTTTATCTAATTTTTATGTCCTTGTCGTTGTAGAGGATAGGAGCATTGAGGTCCATTTTTGTTAAAGCAAACAATTAAACAAATCAACCAAAGCTTTTACAGAGAGTAATAATATGAGTTGATCTGATATGATATTTCTACTGCTTAACAGTAGGTATAAGAGAATATGCTATTTATGTGATTTTCCTGATGAGATGATATCCAATATCATTAAAGGTTGCTAACCCATGAAGGTCCTACTCCTAGCTGTCTTGCTCGTGCTCTCTATGAGCTTCCAGATTCAAAAAGTATCCTCTACAACATGCTCTTGGAACAACAACTATGAATGTCCATTCGGATTTGCAGTAGGCACGAGGCCATCATGTGACCACACTCGACCAGAAGACTTAGGAAATGGGCTGTTCGGAATGTATGTGTGCACGGCTGATAGCACAGTGCTTGGTGAAAGCTACAGAGTTACTTTGCCTGTGGGAGGTATCATTCAGAGTGTCAACATCATGGCATCAGATGAGAACAATCTTAGCTGTGATAATGGGGCTACTTCAGTTGGACAACAGGTTTTCACAGCCTATTGCAGTCTTGGAGGTCCAGGTAGACTCAACGGATTCTGGGCAATCACTTACAAAAAACCTTCAAACATTTGATGAACAATAGTGATCGTAGACAACGACTAATTTGACACAAATTTAGTCTTAATTATTTTTACTATTTTTTTAATATGTTCTCTAATCTTCATGCGATGTTCAAAGCTCAGAATATTTTTTTGTAGACTGATTGCTCAGGCTTATCTTAGGTATATTATTGTGCCAGTCGAATGATATTAAAGGTCTCGAAGTATTTGATTTATCTAAAACTTTCAATGAATATCATTCGCTTTCCACTTAGCTTTATTTTATGCTCTTCGAAGAGAGTCTCAATCGCTATTCCATCAAAAGTTGTTTGAGTATTTTGTAACACTTCTAATTGTCAGTGCAGGTAAAGGCCGGTTTGAGAGAATGACCATTGTCGATGCTGATAAAACTGTTCCTTTAATTTCTTTTGGAATCAAATGCAAACCAATATTCGTGCTAATCTGACCCCCAGTAGCAACAGGAACTTTGGGTTATCAATCTGATGTCCTTGATTGTTGAGAAGGGAATCCGCTTGCTGGTGCAAGTAGGAAAGTAGTAGCATTTTATGGTTATGCCACTTTATCGAATCTTGATGTCTTTATCGTTGAAGTAAACGGGGGAGGTCAGGTCCATTTGTATTTCAGATGTAAAAATCCAACAATATTGAAACTGTACCTCATGAACATTATTTCATTTGAAGCGAAAAAAGGTTATTTGATCCCTTCTACAATCTTTAGTCTCCTGTTTTGTAAATATTATTACTCGGGGTGGAGGGGAGAAAATTTATTCATCTTATTAAATTTTCGTTTTTTGCCAAACATCAATTAGAATCTTTTACCCTTCAAGATAAAACATGGGCAGAGGGTGGATAAACTCATCAGCAACTCTAAAAGGAATAACCTCAAGATAAATATGAGTTGATATTTTTGTGTCATTATATAGCACGTAAAAGGCTCGACAAGATTTCTTCCCGATAGAGTCAGCAAAAGATAAAATATAAAGAAATCATTCAGAAATGGTGGTGTTAAGCTAGTTAGCCTTCTTTTATCGGCTTTCAGAAAGAAGTTTCTTTAAGAGTTAGAAGGCCTTCATGTTGTCTGTGCATGTGAAGGCCGGCTTCATCGAGTGTCCGTTATCGATGGCGATAAAGGAGTCTCTCTTGATCCTCTTAGAGTCCAGAGGGAACCAGTATTCATGCTAGTCGGTTCCCCAAATTCGACCCACCTTTTGGTCGATCAACTTAACGTCCTTAATCTCAGAAAAGGGGATTCTTTTGCTGGTGGCAATGGGGAAGAAGTAGTTCTTGAGTGTGATTCCACTCTCTCTGATCTTGATATCCTTGTCATTGTAATAGACTGGGGCGGTCAGGTCCATGTGCTTTATTTGAATAACAACAAATTCTAATATCATGTCATTTCGATATAGTAATTACGTTTTCCTTTTATTTTTCAGTTAAGTTTGAAACTCTCTAAATAATGCTTTTTGCACAATATTGTTGTTGCGATAAGTTATTCTATACGATAGCTTATCATAATCTAATTTTCAACAATCAAACTAGGACATATGTCCAAAAGCGCAAAAGATATTAAAATCAACCCATAATTAAGAAAATGTATCAAGGAAATACAGGCAGTTGAACCTGACATTGATCAGGACAAGTTGCTTGAAAAGATCAAAGAAAGGAAGATTGTTGGGTTACCTGAGGGGGTCATCAAATTGGGAGTGAGGGCCTTCTTTGCAGCAAACCCGAAGCCAGTTGTAGCTGAGGTCAAACCAGTAACTACTCTTTCTCAACAAATCTAAATTTTGGACGATGCTGAACCCAAGGCCAAGAAAAAAGTCAAAAAGAATTAATTCATCATTGAGTTTGAAGATAGTCCCAACTTCAAGTTCTAAAAATTAGGAGGCATCCAGTAAGCTTACGAGAAAATTCAATCCGAGCTATTTAGCGCAATTCTCAAAGACGCGTAATTCAAAACTATTAGCAAATTGCCCCCGAATCGCGGTTTTCTATTGAGCGGGTCACCAGGTTCAGGAAAGACCATTTTAGCAAACTGCATCCTATCGCATCTGGCAAATTGCAAAGAGAAAAGAATATCGACATACTCAGTCAATTCATATTAATTTTTAGGGGGTGATGCAGACGACAAACTTCGTCGACTTTTTGAGGCTGCAGATTAAAGTGCTCCTTCGATTGTGTTCATTGACAATTTAGAGGAACTTTGCTCTAAGGAGAATAACAAAAGAATGCAGTCGATGCCATCTTTGACCCTAAGCAACTATATCTCAAAGTTGAA